>Ga0190274_10000035_pt1 | contig 135714 bp, 67 predicted proteins | sample Popmic531T_FD_133002 | JGI IMG/M metagenome (GOLD analysis project Ga0190274, IMG submission 133002) | Populus adjacent soil microbial communities from riparian zone of Yellowstone River, Montana, USA - 531 T | ecosystem: Environmental > Terrestrial > Soil > Riparian zone | place: USA: Montana...
CCGGCGATCCGTCCCGCATGGCGAAAACCGTGCGCAGCGCCTCGTGCCGGCGCACGATCTCCCCAAGGCAGAGCGCCAGCATCCTCGCGCTCAGCAGCCCTTCGACACGCAGCGAGACCGGGAAGTTGTAGAGCGGGCTGCCCGGTTCGAGCTGGTCGATGAACCAGAGGCGCTGCTGAGCAAACGACAGGGGTAGGGAGCCTTCCCGCGGCAGCGCGACCAGAGGGGGAGCGAGGCGCGCCACGCCGGACCGCCGTGCCGCCTCGACCCGCGCTGCGAGGTGGGCCAGCCGCGGGGCCTCGAAGAGGTCGCGCAGTGGAATCTCGACCGCGAAGACGCTACGCAGGCGCGACAGGACCCGCGTCGCCAGCAGCGAGTGCCCGCCCAGGTCGAAGAAATCATCGGTCGTTCCGACCCGTTCGAGGCCGAGGAGCTCGGCCCAGATCCCGGCGAGGACCTCTTCGACCGGCGTGCGCGGCACGACGTGGCCCTCCTCGCCGGATTGCCATTCGGGAGCCGGCAGGGCGTTACGGTCCACCTTGCCGTTCGGGGTGAGTGGGAGCGCGTCCAGGCGTACGAAGGCAGCAGGCACCATGAAGCTCGGCAGCCGCTCTCGCGACGACTGGCGCAGCACATCGGTCGCGACGTCACCGGCGACATAGGCGACCAGGCGCCGGTCGCCGGGCCCCGATCGATCCGATCGATCCTCACGCGCTACCACGACCGCCTCGCGGACTCCGGCCAGCGCGGTCAGCACCGCCTCGATCTCACCCAGCTCGACACGGTAGCCGCGGATCTTGATCTGTCGGTCGACGCGTCCGGCGAAGACAAGGTCGCCATCGGACCGCAAGACGGCCAAATCACCCGTGCGGTAGAGGCGCGACCCGGGCTCGCAGGCGAAGGGATCGGGGACAAAGCGCTCGGCGGTCAGGCCGGGGCGCCCCAGGTACCCGCGCGCTACCCCCGCGCCGCCGATCCACAGCTCGCCGCGCACCCCCGGCGGCACCGGCATGAAGAAGCGGTCGAGCACGTAGGCCCGAGCGCCCGGGATCGGCCGGCCGATGGGGATCGGGATGCCCGGGGCGACGCCGTCCAGCTCGCGGCGAGTCGCCACGATCGTTGTCTCGGTGGGGCCGTAGGTGTTGACCAGCCGCACAGAGGGCCCGGCACGCCTGCGCCAGAGGGCAAAACGGTCGGCCAGGGCTTCTTCCCCGCCGAGGATGACGAGCCGCAGGCCCTGCGGCAGCTCCAGATCCTCGGCCTCCATACCGGCGACCAACTCGTGCCAGAACGCCGTAGGCAGATCGAGGACGTTGATGCCGAGCCGCCCAAGCTCGCGCAGGAAGTGCGAGATGGAGTCCGCCATGTCCTCGGGCCGCAACACCAGCGTGGCACCGGAGGCGAGCGCCGGCCAGATCTCCTCAGCGCTGGTATCGAAGCTGATCGAAGCGAACTGGAGGACCCGGTCGCCGGGGGCGAGGCCGTAGATCTCCCGTGCGGCGCGGACAAAGGAAGAGATGGCGCTGTGCGGAACGACGACGCCTTTGGGACGGCCCGTGGAGCCGGATGTGTAGATGACATACGCGGCGCTGCTCGGCGCGACGAAAGACCATGGCACGGCCAACGCCTCCTTGTCGAGGTTCTTGGTGTTCTCGAACGAGATCGCCCCAGAATCTGCCGCCATGTAATCCCTCCGCTCCTGCGGGTACGCGGGATCGAGAGGCAGATAGGCCGCTCCGGTCTGGAGAACAGCGAGCATGGAGATGATCAGGCCGGGCGTGCGCTCGGTGGCGAGGGCGATAGTCGACCCGGGGCCGGCACCCTTCTCGCGCAGGTCCTGCGCGAGGCGGTGGGCTTGTTCGACCAGCTGGGCATAGGTACAGCGGAAGGTGCCGGCTTCGAGGGCCACGGCGCCGGGTGTTCGGGCGGCCTGCTCCTCGACCAGGCGGTGCAGGAGAAGCCCTCCCGCGGGGGCGGCGGGGCCACGGCTCCAGGCCTGGAGCTGGAGCACCTGCTCGTCCTCGGAGATTAAGGGGAGAGTCCAGATCTTCTGCTCCGGGTCGGCGACGGCTGCTTCCAGCAGGGTACGGAGATGGTCGGCGAAACGGGCCGCGGTCGCTTTGTCGAAGAGGGCGGCGCTGTAGGTCAGGTGGCCGGCAATTCCGCCCGCCCCCTTGCCCAGCCAGAGCTCCAGGTCGTCATCGACCTTCTCGCCCGCCACCGCCAGGCCGCTCAGCCGGACCCCCGTGGTCAGGTCGACCCGTGTCGGTGGAAAGTTCTGGAACACCAGGAGGGCCTGGAAGAGCGGCGTCCGCGACGGATCGCGCGGCAGCTGCAGGATCTCCAGGAGCTTCTCGAACGGGAGGTCGGCGTGCGCATAGGCCCCCAGAGTGGCCTCGCGGGCGCGGCCGAGGAGCTCGTTGAACGAGGGATCGCCCGCCAGGCTGGTGCGGAGCACCAGGGTGTTGATGAAGAAGCCGATGAGCCCCTCCAGCTCCCGCCGCGGCCGATTGCCGCTGTAGGTGCCCACCGCCACGTCGTCCTGGCCGCTCCAGCGGGCCAGCAGGCTCTGATAACCCGCCAGGAGGACCATGAACAAGGTGGCGCCGCGCCGCCGGGCCAGCTCTTCGAGACGGCCAGCGAGCGGCTGCGGCAGATGGAACTGCACCTGGCCGCCGCGGTTGCTGCGCACGGGCGGACGCGGCCGGTCGGTGGGAAGCTCCAGGAGCGGCGGCGTACCGGCGAGTTGTTGCCGCCAGAAGCCCGCCTGTCGCTCCAGCGCCTCCCCTCCCAAACGCCGGCGCTGCCAGACGGCGTAGTCGGCATACTGGACCCGCAAGGGCGGCAAGGAGGGTGAAGACATCCGCGCAGCGGCCTCGTAGAGGGTGGCAAGCTCCTGGTGGAGGATGCGGACGGACCAGCCGTCCGCAATGATGTGGTGCACGGTCAGCAGGAGGGCGTGGTCCTCGGGGGCGAGGCGGATGATGCGGGCGCGCAGGAGCGGTGCGGCGGACAGATCGAAGCCGGTGCCGGCCTCCTCGCGGACGTGGTGCCGCAGCAGGGTCTCCCGCTTTCCCATCGGCAGGGCCGACAGATCGAACATCGGCATCTCCAGCCGGACTTCCGGGAGCACGATCTGGAGCGGCTCCGGTTCCTGTTCCTCGGGGCCGGCCGAGAACAGGGTGCGGAAGACCTCGTGCCGGTGGACCAGCCCCTGGAGGGCCTCGGTCAGCGCCGGGACCGAAAGCGGACCCTCGATGCGCAAGTGGCTCGGGATGTTGTAGGCCGGGTTCCCCGGCTCCAGGCGGTCGAGGATCCACTCACGGAGCTGCGAGAAGGAGACCGAAAACCGGTTCGCCCCTCGCGTACGGGGAATCGGGACGACCGGATCATCCACCGGCGCTCCGGCCTCGCCCGCTTCGGAGATCGCCCGGGCCAGCTTTTCAACCGTGGGCCGCTCGAACACGAGGCGCAATGGGAGGTCCACCTGGAAAGCGTTGCGGACCGCGGCGACCACTCGTGTCGCCAGCAGCGAGTGCCCCCCCAGGTCGAAGAAGTCATCGGCCGCCCCGATACGTTCGAGACCGAGCAGCTCGGCCCAGATCCCGGCGAGGACCTCCTCGGCCGGCGTGCGCGGCGCCTGCCAGTCCTTTTCAGGGTGTTGCCTTTCCGGCGCCGGCAGGGCCTTTCTGTCCACCTTGCCGGTGGGGGTGAGGGGGAGCGCGGCGAGAGGTACGAAGGCCGCCGGCACCATGTGCTCCGGCAGCCGCTCGCGCAGCGACCGGCGCAACGCGCCGGGCGCCGCATCCCCCACGACGTAAGCCACCAGGCGCAGCGCGCCGGACGCTGCTTCGGATCGCTCCTCGCGCGCCACCACCACCGCCTCGCGGACTCCCGGCAGTACCATCAGAGCCGCTTCGATCTCTCCCAGCTCGATCCGGAAGCCGCGGATCTTGACCTGATGATCCAGGCGGCTGAGGAACTCGATGATCCCACCGGACAGATAACGCACCAGATCGCCGGTGCGGTAGAGCCTGCCGCCGGGAGCGGCCCCGAACGGGTCGGGTACGAAGCGCTGGGCGGTCAGGTCCGGCCGGTTGAGGTAGCCCCGCGCCACTCCGATGCCTCCGACGTGAAGTTCGCCGCGCGCTCCGAAGGGGACGGGCCGGCCGGAGCGGTCCAGAACGTAGAGCGCGTTGTCCGCCGACGGCCGGCCGATGGGGACGGTGGGCCAGGGTAAATCGTCCGGCCCGCCGATCCGGCCAGAGATCCGGAAAATCGAGCTGTTGATCGTCGCCTCGGTCGGCCCGTAGCCGTTGTAGAGAGCCGCCCGCGGTGCGGCCTCACGCAGCCGGGCGGCGGTGTCGCGCGTCAGCGCCTCGCCACCGAGGTGAAGGATCTTGAGGCCGTCCAGGTCCACCCCCGCGGCGGCGAGCTCGCGGGCGAAGGCGGGTGTCGTGTGCACAGTGTTGATGCCCTGGCGTACGATCTCCCGGCCGCAAGCGAGGGGGTCTCCCGCGGCCTCTCCCGGGAAGACGAGCGTGCCGCCGGCGAGCAGCGTGGTGAGGTGCTCGAAGATGCCGAAGTCGAAACAGAAGGAGAGACTCTGGAGGACCCGGGTGGAGGCGCCGAGCCCGAGAGTCTCGATGCCCCAGAGGAGGATCGGCACGAGGCTTTCATGCGAGATCTGCACCCCTTTGGGACGGCCGGTGGAGCCCGAGGTGTAGACGGTGTAGGCGAGAGCGCGCGGCTCGCTCTCTTCGCGGATCGCAGGCTTCGGCCCGGATGGAAGAGCGTCTTCGAGGCAGAGGACGTGGCGCAGTCCGAGCCCCGCCGCCCGGTCGAGGTGGCGCCTGTGGGTGACCAGCACCTCGCAGGCCGCGTCCTGCAACGTCCAGGCGAGCCTCTCGTCGGGATGGCGCGGGTCGAGCGGGACGAAGCCTGCTCCCGCCCGGAGGATGCCGAGCATCCCGGCGAGGACCAGCGGATCGGCATCGGCCAGCAGAGCTACCGGCCGGTCGAGCGGGCGTGGCAGAACGCTCTGGATGCGGCTGGCCAGCGCGCAGGAGCGCTCCGCGATCTCGCTGTAGGTCAGCACCCCCTGGGGGCTGATGGCGGCCGTCCGGTCAGGAGCCCGCCCTGCCTGCCGCAGGAAGAGGTCGTGGACGGTGACGGGAAGAGCCCAGGTGCGCCCGCTCTGGTCGAGACCGTGCTGCAACAGCTGGCGCTCTTCCTCAGCATCCATCAGGCGCAGCTCGGAGAGTAGCGTCCCGGGCTCCGCGGCGGCGGCTTCCAGCATGGTCCGGAGCTGGGCGGCGAACCGGGCCATGGTCGCTTCATCGAAGAGGGCGGCGCTGTACTGGAGGATGCCGGCGATTCCGTCCGCCCCCTCCCCCAGCCAGATCCCCAGGTCGTAGTCGACAGTCTCGCCCTCCACCGCCAGGCCGCTCAGCCGGGCCCCCGTGCTCAGGTCGACCCGGGTGGGCGGGAAGTTTTGAAATACCAGGAGTGCCTGGAAGATCGGCGTGCGCGACGGGTCGCGGGGCAGATGCAGGACCTCCAGGAGCTTCTCGAACGGCAGGTCGGCATGCGCATAGGTCCCCAGAGTGGCCTCGCGGGTGTGGCCGAGGTGCTCGTCGAACGAGGGATCGCCCGCCAGGCTGGTGCGGAGCACCAGAGTGTTGACGAAGAAACCGATGAGCCCTTCCAGCTCCAGCCGTGGCCGAGTGCCGCTGTAGGTGCCTACCACCACATCGTCCTGGCCGCTCAAGCGGGCCAACAGGCTCTGATAGCCGGCCAGAATGACCATGAACAAGGTGGCGCCGCGACGCCGGGCCAGCTCTTCGAGACGGCCGGCGAGCGGCTGCGGCAGACGGAATGGCACCTTGCCGCCGCGGCTGCTGCGCACCGGCGGGCGCGGCCGGTCGGTGGGGAGATCCAGGAGCGTCGGCGCGTCGGCGAGCCGCTGCCGCCAGTAGCCTGCCTGCCGCTCGAGACCGTCCCCGCTCAGGCGCCGGCGCTGCCAGACCGCGTAGTCGGCGTACTGGATCGGCAGGGAGGGCAGGGGCGGCGGGACCGACCGCGCGGCCGCCTCGTAGAGGGCGGCGACCTCGCGATGGAGGATGCCTACGGACCACCCGTCCGAGACGATGTGGTGCATGGTTATCAGAATGGTGTGGTCCCCCGGGGAGAGGCGCACGATGCGGGTGCGCAGGAGCGGCGCGGTGGAGAGATCGAAGCCCGTGGCGGACTCGTCCCGCACCTGCCGCCGCAACTCGCGGTCGCGCACTCTCTCCGGCAGGGCGGACAGATCGATCATCGGCACGTCCAGCCGGACTTCGGGAAGCACGACCTGGAGCGGCTCCGCTTCCCGTTCCTCGGGCCCGGCCGCGAAGCAGGTGCGGAACACCTCGTGCCGGCGGACGAGCCCCCGCAGGGCCGCGGTCAGGACCGGGACGGCGAGCGAGCCCTCGATGCGCAGGCGGCTCGGGATGTTGTAGGCTGGGTTGCCCGGCTCCAGGCGGTCGAGGAGCCACTCGTGGAGCTGCGAGTAGGAGACTGGGAACCGGTTCACTCCCGGCTCGCGAGGGAGGGCGACGACCGGATCGTCCGTCACCGGCCGCTCGTAGCCGAGACGGACGGTCATCTCCCACGTCGGCTCGCCCAGAGAATCCTCCCGCGCCTCCCGCCAACTTTCGGCGACCCCTGGCTCGACCTTTTCATGCTGGAAGAATTTGACATCGCCCAGCATGCGACCCTCGGCATGGATGCCGTCGGTCATCCGCTGCCGCTTCTCCTGGTAGGGGTCTGCCATGCCGGGGTGGAAGTCGATCTCCAGGGCGGCGCAGAGCCTCCGCAGCTCGGCTTCGGGATGGTGCACCAGGTCCTCGAAGCGGACGCGGATCTGGCGTTCGGCCGGCACGCCGGCCAGATGTTCCGCGATGTTGTCGTGGCTCGCCAGCCAGAGCAGCTCGGCCAGCTCCGCCCGCTCGAACGCATGCGGGTGACGGAAGAACAGCTCATCGAGCTTCGCTTCGTCGAACGAGCGGATCGCGGCGTAGGGATGCCGGACGAGATGGATGTAGAACGGTTTCTCGAACGCCTCCTCGGCCCGCCGCAAGATGGCCAGATCGAAGGCGTAAGACGGCGTCTTGTCGACCAGCCTCCGGCCGCCCAGCCACTCCTGGAGCTGGCGGTAGAACCGCTGCGTCGTCCAGCCTTCCGCGGCGGCGGCGTCGGCGACCTGCCGCGCTTCCTCGACGCCACACTGGCGCGCCTCCATGACGGCGCGAATCACCCCTTCCAGCCAGAAGCTGTCGCGGCCTGGGAACGCCGCCTCGCGGTCGGCCATGGTGTTGAACGAGAGCAGCTCCAGCTCCGGGGGCGCGAAGAGCCCCGGATGGCCGCCGAGCATCACGCGCAGGAGCGTCGAGCCCGAGCGCGGCGGAGAGAGGACGAAGACCGCGGGCGGATTCTTCTCGGCCGCCAGATCCGGGCACGGCGGCAGAGGCGGGACCAGAGAGCGGAAGACGGCCATCCGAGCCGCATCGACGCGTCCAGCCTCCGCTCGTAGCGCACTGGCCGCTTCCGCACGGAGCGACGAGACTCCCCAGAGGCGTACGACGGCCTCCCGCTCCTCGTGCACCAGGTAGTCCGCCATCTTCGCCACCGTCGGGGCGTCGAAGAGGGTGACCACGTGGATGATCCCGCCGATCTCCCGCTGCAACCGGTTGATCAGGATCGCGCCGGTGATCGAGTTACCGCCAAAGTCGAAGAAGGAGTCGTGGATGCCCACGCTCTCGACCGCAAGCGCCTCGCGCCAGAGGCCGGCCAGGGACTCTTCCAGCGGCGTCCGCGGCGCGGCAGGCTCCGGCCCGGCGGCGGGCGCCAGATCGGGATCGGGCAGCGCCCGGCGGTCGACCTTGCCGCTCGAGGTCTGGGGAAGGGCCGCGACGGGCACGAAGGCCGCGGGGATCATGTAGTCCGGCAGGCGGGCCTGGAGGTGGTCGCGCAGACGGGCGGCAAGATCTGGGATTTCCGTGTCGCCGGTCACCCAGGCAGTCACCCAGGCGACCAGGCGCTGCGCGGTCCCTGAGCCGTGCAGGCCCACCACGGCCTGCTGCACAGCGGGATGCGTCGCGAGGGTCGCTTCGATCTCGCCGAGCTCGATGCGGAAGCCTCGCACCTTGACCTGGTGGTCGATGCGCCCCAGGTACAGCACGTTGCCATCGGGGAGCTGGGTGACCAGGTCGCCCGTGCGGTAGAGGCGGCCGCCGCCGCGCGGGTTTGCATCGGACCGATCCGACCCGCCGAAGGGGTCTGGTACGAACCGCTCGGCCGTCAGATCCGGCTGCCCCAAATAGCCGCGGGCCAGGCCCGGGCCGCCCAGGAGGAGCTCGCCGTGGATGCCGATCGGCTGCGGCTCCAGGTTCCGGTCCACCACATGGAGGCGGTGGTTCGCGATGGGCCGGCCGATCGGCACCACGCCGTGCGGCGGCTCGGGCTCGCAGGCCCAGAAGCTCACGTCCACCGAGGCCTCGGTGGGACCGTAGAGGTTGTGCAACTCGGCGTAGGGCATCCGCTGGAAGAACTGCCGGATCAGCTCCGGCGGCAGGGCCTCGCCGCTCGCCATCACCTTCCGCACGGAGGTCAGCTCTTCGAGTCCCGGCGCCGCGAGGAACGCCTGGAGCATGGACGGCACGAAGTGGAGGGTGGTGATCCCTTCTCTGGAGATCAGCTCCGCCAGATAAAGCGGGTCCTTGTGCCCTTCCGGCTTCGCGAAGACCAGGCGCGCTCCGACGAGCAGCGGCCAGAAGAATTCCCAGAGCGAGACGTCGAAGCTGAACGGGGTCTTCTGGAGCACGAGGTCCACCGGGGTCAGGCCGTAGGCCTGCTGCATCCAGAGGAGGCGGTTGACGATGCCGCGGTGCGGGATCATCACCCCCTTGGGCGTGCCGGTGGAGCCCGAGGTGTAGATGACGTAGGCGAGCCCCGCCTCTCCCAGGCTACCACCGTCCGCTCTTCGCCGGCCCACCAGGAGCTGGTGGAAGGCGTTGGAGCGGTCGAGGAGAACGGCCCTCTCTCCCCTTCCGGGCAGCAGCCGGGCGTGCCTCTCCTGGGTGAGGACGACGCCGATGCCGGCGCTCTCGACGAGCAGGCCGAGGCGCTCGGGCGGGAGGGTCGGGTCGAGAGGAACATAGACCGCGTCCGCCAGGAGCGTGCCGAGGAGGCCGACGAGAATCTCCAGGGAGCGCTCGGCGAGCACACCCACCCGTCCTTCGGGTGGGACGCCGAGCGAGCGGAGATGCCGGGCCAGGCTCCGCGACTTGTCCAGGAGGTCGCGGTAGGTGAGCGAATCACCCTCGGCGACGGCGGCCACGGCGTCTGGGGTCCGCTCGGCCTGCGCCGCGATGAGCTCGTGGAGAGTGATCCCGGTGGGATAGACGGTCGCCGTGTCGCCCCACTCACCGAGGGTCTGCCAGCGCTCGGCCGCGGACAGGAGAGGCAGATCGGAGAGCCTCCTCCCGGGGTCGGCCAGCGCCGCCTCCAGCAGGTTCGCGAAGTGGCCGCGCAGGCGGGCGATGCGGGTGGAGTCAAAGAGATCGCTGTTGTAGATCCACTGACAGGACAGCCCTCCGTCGATCTCAGTGGCGTTGAGCACGAGGTCGAACTTGGCGTTGGCGGAGGTGTGCTCCACCGCCCGGATGCGCAGCCCGGGCAGCTCCTGCGCCTCGAAGGGGGCGTTCTGAAGGACGAAAAGGACCTGAAAGATCGGGGCGTGGCTGAGGTTGCGCTCCGGTGCCAGGTCCTCCACCAGCTTCTCGAAAGGGAGCTCCTGGTGGGTGTAGGCGCCCAGGGTGATCTCCCGCATCCGCCGCACCAGCTCGCGGGCGGAAGGGTCACCGGACAGGTCGGCGCGCAGCGCCAGAGTGTTCAGGAACAGGCCGATCAGCGGCTCGGTCTCGGCGTGGGTCCGGCCGACGATAGGCGAGCCGATCACGAGGTCGAGCTGTCCGCTGGACCGGGCGAGCAGGGCCGTGAAAGCGGCGAGCAGAATCATGAACGGCGTGGCGGCGGTCTCCTTCGCCAGGTCTGCGAGGCCGCGGAGCGGCAGTCGCTGGAGCTGCGACCGGCCGCGGAAACGCTGCGCCGCCGGGCGCGGCCGGTCGGCAGGCAGCGCGAGGACCGGCGGCGCTCCGGCGAGCCTCTCGCGCCACCAGGAGAGCTGGAGGGCGAGCGTCTCGCCCTGGAGCCGTTGCCGTTGCCACACCGCGAAATCCGCATACTGCACCGGGAGCTCCGGCAAGGGGGAAGGCTCGCTGGCGGCGAACGCGGTATAGAGCGCCGCGACCTCGCGCACCAGAATGCCCATGGACCAGCCGTCGCTCGCGATGTGATGGATCGTCAAAGCGACGACGTGGTCCTGCCCAGTCAGCCGCAGCAGCACGCCGCGCAGCAGGGGGCCGCGCGCGAGATCGAACGGGCGGAGCGCCTGTGCGCGAACGAGGGCGAAGGCCTGCCGGGCTTTGAGATCGGACGGATCTGTCCGATCCGACCGATCCGTCCTATCGAACAGGTCCGGCAAGCCCGACAGGTCCACCACGGGAAGGTGGAGAGGCTCCGCCGATTGGATCACCTGCACCGGCGAGCTCTCCTGCACAGCGAAGACCGTCCGCAGCGCTTCGTGACGGCGCACGATCTCGCCGAGGCAGCGCGCCAGCACCGCCCCATCCAGCGGCCCCTCGACGCGTAGCGCCACGGGTATGTTGTACGCCGGGCTGCCTGGCTCGAGCTGATCGATGAACCACAGGCGCTGCTGCGCGAATGACAATGGCAAGGGGCCCATGCGCAGAGCGGGGGCGATGGGTTCCAGGGGCGGCGCCGGTTGGCCCGTGCTGGCCCGTAGGGCTGTCTCGATCCGGGCGGCAAGATCCGACAGCCGGGGAGCCTCAAACAGCTCGCGCAACGGCATCTCGACCCCAAAGGCGCCGCGCAGGCGCGACATCACCTGTGTCGCCAGCAGCGAGTGGCCGCCCGACTCGAAGAAATGGCCGTCCGCCCCGACCCGTTCCAGGCCGAGCACCTCGGCCCAGAGGCCGGCGAGGACCTCTTCGACCGGTGTCTTCGGCGCCACGTAGCTCTCCGCGGAGCCCGGCTGCCCGGGAGCCGGCAAGGCCTTCCGGTCCACCTTTCCATTGGGCGTGAGCGGCAGCGCCGGGAGCACCACGAAGGCGGCGGGCACCATGTGCTCCGGCAACCGCTCCCGCAAGCCCGAGCGCAGAGCTGCGACCTCGGCGTCGCCGGTCACGTAGGCCATCAGCCGGAGGTCATTTGATGTGTTTGGCCGGATCACCACGACCGCCTCACGGACTCCGGCCAGGGCGGCGAGCGCCGCCTCGATCTCGCCCAACTCGACGCGGAAGCCGCGGATCTTGACCTGGTGATCGCGCCGCCCGAGGAACTCCAGGTTGCCGTCCGGCCGGTAGCGGGCCCGGTCGCCGGTGTGGTAGAGGCGGGTGCCCGGGGGGCCCCAGGGATCGGGGAGGAACTTGCCGGCCGTCAGCTCCGGCTCCCGCGCATAGCCGTCGGCCAGGCAGTCGCCTCCGATGTAGAGATCTCCCGGCACGTCCACCGGGCAGGGGGCGTGCCGTGGGTCGAGCACGTGGTAGCGCGCGTTCTCGATGGGCCGGCCGTACGGGATGCTGGTCCATGCCGGGTCGACCCTCCCAATGGGGAAGACGTTGGACCAGACGGTGGCCTCGGTGGCGCCGCCCAGCGAGACGACCTGGGCGCCGGGGAACCGTTCGCGGAGGCGGTCGGGGAGGGTCACCGGAATCCAGTCGCCGCTCAGGAAGACGAGGCGCAGGGCCTGCGCCTCGATCCCGGCCAGGAACGGCACCGTCTGCTCCAGGACGGCCGGGGCCGAGTCCCAGAACGTGATGGGCTCCTCGGCCAGCGCCCTCAGCAGGCGCTCGGGATCACGGATCTCCTCCTCGGTGGCGATGCGGATCGAGCCGCCGGCTCCCAGCAGGCCGAAGATATCGAAGACCGAGAGGTCGAAGGAGAGGGAGGTGACAAAGAGCAGCCGGTCGTCCGGGGAGAACGAGAAGGTCCGATGCGCCCAGCGGAGGAGGTTGACGACCGGTCGGTGGCGGACCATCACGCCCTTGGGTGTACCCGTGGAGCCCGAGGTGAAGATTGTGTAGGCGAGGTCGTCCGGGGTGGATCGGCGGGGCGGTGCGGACGGCGCGGCGCCGTCGAGGTTCAAGCGATCCAGGCAGACCACGTCTCTCAACGCGGGCAGCCCGCCGAGCTGCGCCGATTCGGTTAGCAGGCACGAGATGTCCAACGCGCGGAGAATCCACTCCAGCCGGGCCGGCGGGTGACCGATCTCTAGTGGAACGTAGGCGGCGCCCGCCTTGAGGACGCCGAGCAGGGCCGGGACCATGTGGAGCGAGCGGCGCAGGTGGATGCCCACCAGCGAGCCCGGGCCGACGCCGAGGCGTGCCAGGTGGTGAGCCAGGCGGTTGGCGCGCTCTTCGAGCTCGCCGTAGGTCACCTGCTCGCCCTCACAGACGGCAGCGATCGCGCCGGGGGTGCGCCCGGCCCAGGCTTCGAACAGCTCGTGGATCAGAGTGGGCTCTTCGCGGTCGACCGCGGTGTCGTTCCACTCCACCAGCACCTGATGGCGCTCGGCCTCCGGCAGCAGAGGCAGCTCCTGGACGGGGCACAGAGGATCCGCGGCGATTCCGTCGAGCAGCGTCTGGAGCTGGGCGAGCAGGCGAGCGGCCGTGGTCGGCTCGAAGATCCCGGTGTCGTATTCGAGCCTGCCCCAGACCCCCTCTCCGATCTCGTTGAGCATCAGGTTGAGGTCGAATTTGGCGGTGACGCTGTCGAGCTCCAGCGGGCGGAGCGACAGGCCGGGGAGATCTTCGGTCTGCTCGAGCGCGTTCTGAAAGGCGAACATCACCTGAAACAGCGGGGAATGACTCAGGTTCCGCTCCGGCTGCAGCGTCTCGACGAGCTTTTCGAAAGGGATTTCCTGGTGGGCATGGACGGCGAGAGACGTCTCGCGCACCCGCGCCAGCAGCGTGTCGAACCGGGGCGCTCCCGACAGATCGGCGCGCAGCACGAGGGTGTTCGCGAAGAGGCCGATCAATGGCTCGGTCTCCAGCCGGATGCGGCCCGCCACGGGCGAGCCGATGCAGAAGTCCTCCTGCTCCGCAAGGCGGAAGAGCAGGGCCTCCAGCGCGGCGAGCAGGACCATGAAGAGCGTCGCCCCTTCCCGCTGCGCCAAGCCACGGAGCCGCTCCAGCAGGCCGGAGGGGAGAACAAAGGGGACCCGGGCGCCGCGGAAGGCTTGCAGCGCCGGGCGCGGGTGGTCCGTGGGGAAAGCAAGCACGGGCGGCGCTCCGGCGAGCTGCCGACGCCAGAAGGCGAGCTGCCTCTCGAGGGGCTCGCCCTGCAGACAGCGCTGCTGCCAGAGGGCGTAATCGGCGTACTGGACCGGCAGCGGCGGGAGCGGCGAGCCGATCCCGCGCTCCAGCGCCCTCAGGAGGATGGCGACCTCGCGGATCAGGACGCCGAGGGACCAGCCGTCGCTGACGATGTGATGGGCCGCCAGGAGGAAGGCGTGCTCCTCTTCCGCCAGTCGCAGCAGCAGCGTGCGCAGGAGAGGCTGGCGTGAGAGGTCGAAGGGGCGCCACGCCTCCTGGTGGGCCAGGCGCCGCGCCTCGGTCTCACGTCGCGGCATGGGCAGCACGGTGAGGTCGATGAGAGGTGCTCTCCAGGGCTGTGCCGGCGCGATCCGCTGGACCGGCACCCCGTTCCGCTCGATGACCGAGGTCCGCAGGATCTCGTGGCGGCGCACCACCTCGCCGAGCGCGGCATCGAGCCGGGAGCGGTCGAGCGGTCCATGGAGGGCGAAGAAGCTCGGCACGTTGTAGGCCGCGCTGTCGGGCTCCAGCTGGGCCAGGAACCAGAGCCGGAGCTGGGCGAAGGACAGCGGGGGATCCCCCTCCCGGGGCTGCGGTTCCAGGCGCCGTGCGGCTCCGGAGCTGCCGGCGGCGGCCGCGATTTCCGGGGCCAGGGCGGCGATCGTCCGCAGCTCGAAGAGGCGCCGCAGCGGGATCTCGGCGTCGAAGGACCCGCGGACGCGCGACGTCACCTGCGCCGCCAGGAGAGAATGTCCCCCCAGGGCGAAGAAGTCGTCCTCGATACCGACGGCGGGGAGGCCGAGGAGCTCGGCCCAGATGCCGGCGAGGGCCGATTCGACCGGTGTGCGCGGTGCCCGGTAGCCCCCCTTGGGCCATCGCTGCTCCGGAACCGGCAGGGCCTTCCGGTCCACCTTGCCGTGTGGGGTGCCGGGGAGCGCTTCGAGGGCCACGAAGGCGGCCGGCACCATGTAGTCCGGCAGCCGCTCAAGCAGGGCCTGCTGCAGCGCCTCTGCCGTGACGTCGCCCACCACGTAGGCGGCCAGTCGATCCTCCCGGGCTGCCACGACCGCCTCGCGGACGCCGGCCAGGGCGGTCAGCGCCGCCTCGACCTCTCCCAGCTCGATGCGGAAACCGCGGATCTTCACCTGATGATCGGCGCGGCCGAGGAACTCCAGCTCTCCCGCGGCCGTCCACCGCACCAGGTCACCGGTCCTGTACAGCCGGCCTCCGGGCTCGTCCGTGAATGGGCTCGGGAGGAAACACTCCGCGGTCAGGTCCGGACGGTGCAGATAGCCCCGCGCCAGGCCCGCGCCGCCGAGGTACAGCTCTCCCGCGACCCCCACCGGAACCGGTTCCAGCCCGGCCATCACGCAGGCCTGCGTGGCCGCGATCGGCCGGCCGATCCTCGGCGCCGCGGAGCTGTCGCGGGCTACCCGCAAGAATGTCGAGTACGTCGTGTCCTCGGACGGGCCGTAGAGGTTCCAGACGCGCTCGACGGTCCCGGTCGCGTAGATCTGTTCGGCGAGGGAGCGCGGCAGAGGCTCTCCGGCCAGGTTGACGGTCCGCACAGACGCCCCGAGGCTCCCCGCGCGCACCAGCTCGGCCATGGCTGACGGAACGGTGTTGATCAGGGTTACCCTCCCCGCCGCCGGGAGAGAGGGCAGCTCCAGGGCGTTCTGCGCCAGGATTGCCGTGCCCCCCCAGGCAAGGGGGACGAAGATCTCGAAAACCGAGAGGTCGAAGCTCAGCGCAGTGGAGGCGAGGACGCCCGCCAGCTCCTCCGGCCGGTAGACCGTGCCCGCCCAGCGCACCAGCTCGACGGCGCTGCGGTGGGTGACGGCGACACCCTTGGGCGTTCCCGTCGAGCCGGAGGTGAAGAGGACGTAGGCGAGGTTGTCTGGGGCGGCAGGCGCGGAATCCTCACTCCCTGGCCCCCTCTCCCACACGTGCTCACTCCCGCCCGGGAAAGGGGGAAACCCCTCCCTCTCGATCACCAGCGCTACGCGCGCATCGGCAATCAGGGTGTCGCGGCGCGCTTGCGGCAGCCGCGGGTCGAGCGGCAGATAGGCGGCCCCCGCCTTGAGGATGGCGAGCAGCGCGACCACCATCTCGGCCGAGCGCTCCAGGGGGACGCCGACCACCACCTCCGGCCCGGCGCCGCGACGGCGGAGATCGACCGCCAGCCGGTTGGCAACCTCGTCCAGCTCCCAATAGAGAATCTCCCGCGCGCCATCGATCAGGGCCACCGTGTCCGGGGTCCGCCGGGCCTGCGCCTCAAAGAGCTCGTGCAGGCAGGCCTGGAGCGCCGGCACGGCTCCCGTGTCGTTCCATTCGACCAGGACCTGCGCGCGCTCGGCGGGACTCAGGAGCGGCAGCGCGGACACCGGGAGGCCCGGCGTGGCGACCGCCGCCGCGAGCAGCCGCTCGAAGTGCCCGAGCAGGCGGTCGATGGTCGTGCCGTCGAACAGGTCGGCGGCGTGCTCGGCCACACCGGCCAGGGCGCCCTCGTGCTCCTCCAGGCTGAGCATGAGGTCGAACCGGGCCGTCGTGGCAGCCGCGCGCACCGGCCGCAGGCGCAGGCCCTGGATATCCAGGCTGGCGGCTGGAGCGTTCTGGAGGGCGAGCATCACCTGGAATAGCGGTGCGTGGGCGAGGCTTCTCTCCGGCGCCAGCTCCTGGACTAGCTTTTCGAAGGGCACATCCTGGTGCGTGTGGGCGGCCAGCGCGGTCTCCCGGGTCCGGCCGAGCAGCTCCCGGAAGGTCGGCTCTTCCTCCAGGTCTCCACGCAGCACCAGCGTGTTGACGAAGAACCCGATGAGTCCCTCGATCTCCACCCGGTTGCGCCCGGCGACCGGAGTGCCGACGGCGAGGTCCCGCTGCCCGCTGTGCCGCGACAGAAGGGACTCGAATCCGGCCAGAACGACCATGAAAAGCGTCGCTCCTTCGCGCCGGCTCAGGGCCTGCACCTGCCGGGTAAGCCTGGCCGGCAGACGCACGGGCCGGGTGGCGCCGCGGAAGCTCTGCACCGCGGGCCGCGGTCGGTCGGTGGGGATCTCGAGGAGCGGCGGCAGGCCCGCGAGCTGCTGGCGCCAGTAGGAGATCTCGCTCTCCAGGACCTCTCCATGCAGCCAGGAACGCTGCCAGGCCGCGAAGTCCGCGTACTGCACCGGGAGCTCGGGCAGGGGGGAGGGCCGGCCTGCAGCGAACGCGGGGTAGAGCGCCATCACCTCGCGGACCAGGAGGCCCATCGACCAACCATCGCTGACGATGTGATGCAGGGTGATCGCGAGGAGATGATCCCCCGCGGCCAGCCGCAGTAGCAGGCCGCGGAGCAGAGGACCGCGCGCGAGATCGAACGGGCGGCCGGCTTCCTTGCCGGCCAAGGCGAGGGCTGCTGCCTCGCGGCCACCTTCCGGCAGCCCGGACAGGTCCACCACGGACAGCCCGAAGGCGTCCGCCGCCCGGATCACCTGCGTCGGCGAGCCATCCGGCGCGGCGAAGACGGTGCGCAGGGCCTCGTGCCGGCGCACGATCTCGCCGAGGCAGAGCGCCAGCACCCCGGCGTCCAGCGGCCCTTCGACGCGCAGCGCCGCCGGGATGTTGTAAAGCGGCCTGCCGGGCTCAAGCCGGTCGAGGAACCAGAGGCGCTGCTGGGCGAAGGACAAGGGGAGATCCCGGTGTCGCTGCACCGGGACCAGAGTCGGCGTGAGCCGGCCTGCGCCGGCCCGCAGCGCTGTCTCGATCCGGGCGGCGAGGTCCGCCAGCACCGGCGCCTCGAACAGGCCACGCAGCGGCATCTCGATGCCGAAGGCATCCCACAGGCGCGACATCACCCGCGTTGCCAGCAGCGAATGGCCTCCCAGGTCGAAGAAGTGGCCGTTCGCCCCCACCTGTTCGAGGCCCAGGACCTCGGCCCAGATGTCGGCGAGCACCTCTTCGACCGGAGTCCGTGGCGCCTGGCAGCTCTCCTCGGCCCCCTGCGGCTCCGGGGTGGGCAGGGCCTTGCGGTCCACCTTGCCGTTGGGAGTGAGGGGCAGTGCTCGAAGCGTTACGAAGGCGGCCGGCACCATGTAGCCCGGCAGCCGCTCTCGCAAGGACTGACGCAGCGCATCGGCTGCGATATCGCCCATTACATAGGCCACCAGCCGCCGGTCGCCGGGCGTATCCTCCCGCACCACGACCACGGCCCCGCGGACCCCGTCCAGCCCGGCCAGGGCCGTCTCGATCTCTCCCAGCTCGATCCGGAAACCGCGGATCTTGACCTGGTGATCGACCCGGCCGAGGAGCTCCAGCTCTCCCGCGGCCGTCCACCGTACCAGGTCGCCCGTGCGGTACAACCGGCTGCCGGGCTCGGCCGCGAACAGATCCGGGAGGAAGCGCTCGGCCGTCCAGTCCGGACGGTGCAGATACCCCCGTGCCAGCCCGGCGCCGCCGAGATACAGCTCTCCGGGAACGCCTACCGGCACGGCTTCCAGGTGGGCCGCCAGCACGTAGGCTCGGGTGGCCGTGAGCGGACGGCCGAGCGCCGGCGCAGCAAAGCCTTCCCGGGTCACCCGCGAAAAGGCCGAGTAGGTCGTGTCCTCGGAGGGGCCGTAGAGATTCCACACGCGCTCGACCGTTCCCGTCGCATGGAGCCGGTCGGCCAGGGAGCGGGGCAGAGGCTCTCCGGCCAGGTTCACGGTGCGGACGGACGCCCCGAGACTCCCCGCGTGCACCAGCTCGGACATCGCCGAGGGGACGGTGTTGACCAGGGTCACCCATCCGGAGGCGTGGAGGTCCGGCAGCTCCAGGACGTTCCGAGCCAGGATCACCGTGCCACCCCAAGAGAGCGGGACGAACAGCTCGAAGACCGACAGGTCGAAGCTCAGCGACGTGGCGGCGAGCACGCCGGCCAGCTCCTCGGGCGTGTACACCGTACCCGCCCAGCGCACCAGCTCGACGGCGCTGCGATGGGTGACGGCAACGCCCTTGGGCGTTCCCGTCGAGCCGGAGGTGTAGAGCACATAGGCCAGGTTTTCGGGATGAGCACCGCGGCCGGACTCCCGCAGGTCCTGGCCTTGGCCGCCCTGGTCCTGATCCATCAGAACCACCGGCCCGCTCCACTGCAGCCTGGCCATCAGCCTCTGGTCGCTGACCACGGCGGAGACCCGCGCGCTGAAGAGCATGCCGGCAAGACGTGCGGGCGGCAGTTGCGGATCGACAGGCAGATAGGCGGCCCCCACCTTGAGGATCGCGAGCAGGGCGGCCACCATGTCGGCGGAGCGTTCCAGACAGACTCCGACCACCACCTCCGGCCCCGCACCGCATCGGCACAGAGACCAGGTAAGCCGATCGGCCGCCCGATCGAGCTCGCGGTAGCGGATCTCCCGGGCGCCATCGACGATGGCCACCGCCTCCGGCGTCCGCCGGACCTGCGCCTCGAACAGCTCGTGCAGGCAGAGTCGAGGAGCGGGGAGCGGGGCGGTGTCGTTCCACTCCACCAGCACCTGGTGGCGCTCGGCCTCCGGAAGCAGCGGCAGCTCCGAAGCCGCCAGCTCCGGCTCGGCCAGGGCTGCGGCGAGCAGCCGCTCGTACTGGAGGAGCAGGCGGTCGATCGTCGCAGCGTCGAACAGATCCGTGGCGTGCTCGACCGTCCCGCCGACCTCGCCGTCGTGCTCCACGAAGCTGAGCGTGAGATCGAATTTCGCCGTCGTCCCGCTCCCGCTCACCGGCCGGAGACGCAGGTTGCGGATCTCCAGGGTCTCGGTGGGAGCGTTCTGCAGAGCCAACATCACCTGGAACAGGGGCGTGTGCGCGAGGCTCCTCTCCGGCGTGAGCTCCTGGACCAGCTTCTCGAACGGCAGGCCCTGATGGGCATGGGCCGCCAGCGCGGTCTCGCGCACCCGGCCGAGCAGCTCCCGGAACGAAGGCTCGGCGGTCAAATCGGCGCGCAGAACCAGCGTGTTGACGAAGAACCCGATCGATCCTTCGATCTCCACCCGGTTGCGCCCGGCGACCGGGGTGCCCACGGCGAGATCCTCCTGACCGCTGTAGCGCGCGAGAAGAGCCTGGAATCCGGCCAGGAGCACCATGAAGAGCGTGGCTCCCTCGCGCCGGCTCAGGACCTGGGCCTGCCGGGTCAGCCCGGCGGGCAGGCGCACGGGCCGCGAGACACCCCTGAAGCTCTGCACGGCGGGTCGCGGCCGGTCGGTGGGGAGCTCGAGGAGCGGCGGCAGGCCCGCGAGCTGCCGGCGCCAGAAGGAGATCTCGCCTTCCAGGGCCTCGCCGTGCAGCCAGGAGCGTTGCCAGGCCGCGAAATCCGCGTACTGCACCGGCAGCTCAGCGAGGGGAGAGGTCCTGCCCTCGGCGAGCGCGGGGTAGAGGGCCGCGACCTCGCGGACCAGGAGGCCGACCGACCAGCCGTCGCTGACGATGTGGTGCATCGTCAAAGCGCCCAGGTGGTCCTCCCTGGTCAGCCGCAGCAGCACCATGCGCAGCAGCGGCCCGCGCGCCAGATCGAACGGGCAGGCCGCCTCGTCGGCGGCCAGAGCGAGCGCCTGCGCCTCGCGGCCGCTCTCCGGCAGCCCCGACAGATCGACCACCGGGAGACCGAAGGGTGCCGCCGGCCGGACTACCTGCACCGGCGCGCCATCCCGCGCGGCGAAGACCGTGCGCAACGCCTCGTGACGGCGCACGATCTCTCCAAGGCAGAACGCCAGCACCGCGGGGTCCAGCGGCCCTGCGACGCGCAGCGCCATCGGGATGTTGTAGAGCGGGCTCCCCGGTTCGAGCTGATCGATGAACCAGAGGCGCTGCTGGGCGAACGACAGGGGCAGGGGCCCCTCTCGCGGCACCGGAATCAAGGGCAGAACGCGCCGGCTTTCGCCATCCCGTCGCGCCGTCTCGACCCGGGCGGCGAGGTCCGCCAGCGTCGGAGCCTCGAAGAGGGTGCGTAGCGGCATCTCGATGCCGAAGGTATCTTGCAGGCGCGACATCACCTGCGTGGCCAGCAGCGAGTGGCCGCCCAATTCGAAGAAGTCGTCGGCCACCCCAATCCGCTCGCGGCCGAGCACCTCGGCCCAGATGCCGGTGAGGACCTCCTCGACCGGCGTCCGCGGCGCCAGGCAGGTGTCCTCGGTGCCGCTCCGCTCCGGCGCCGGCAGGGCCTTGCGGTCCACCTTCCGGTTAGGCGTCAGCGGCAGCTGGTCGAGAAGCGTGAAGGTGGCCGGCACCATGGCGTCCGGCAGCCGCTCGCGCAGGAACGCGCGCAGCTCCCTCTCGACGGGAGTGAGCCCGGCGGCAGGCACGACATAGACCGCCAGGTACCGCTCCGCCCCCCGGTCCTCGCGTGCGATGACGACGGCCTCGCGGACCCCCGGGAAGCCGCCGAGCACCGATTCGATCTCCCCCAGCTCGATGCGGAAGCCGCGGATCTTGACCTGCGTATCGGCACGTCCGCCGAAGACCGCCTCGCCGTTCGGCAGGTAGCGCCCGAGATCCCCTGTGCGGTAGAGATCGGCCACGAAGCGCTCGGAGGTGAGCTGCGGGTCGCCCAGGTAGCCCAGGGCGATGTGCGGGCTGCGCACCGAGATCTCGCCCAACTCGCCGATGCCGGCGAGGGCGCCGGCCGGGTTGAGCACCAGGAGCTGGACGTCCGGGATGCCGCGGCCGAGGGGGAGGATCTCCTTGGGCCCGTCCTCCTCCGCCACGTGATAGCCGACTGCGCGCTGGGTCTCGGTGGAGCCGTAGTAGTTGACGCAGGTGACCCCTGGGGCGAGACGGCGCAGCCGCGCCACGTCGCGGCGGGTGAGGATGTCGCCGACCAGGAACGCCCAGCGCAGCGATGGGACCTCGACCGGGGGGGCGTGCGGCGCCTCGGTGGTGAGCACCTGGCCCAGGGCGGGTGTGAGGTGGGCGACCGTCACCCCTTCGCGGCGCATCCAGGCGGCGAGCCGGCCGGGCTCGTCCATCGTCTCCGGATCGGGGATCACCACCGCGGCCCCGATCTGCAGCGGGGTGAACAGGTCGCGGTGCAGAGGATCGTGCGCCAAGCCTGACAGCAGGCTGAAGCGGTCGCTGGCCGACAGCTCGAAGCGGGTGCGCAGCCACGGGATGAAGTGCGAGAGCGACCCCTGGCGGCCGAGCACGCCCTTGGGGATGCCCGTCGAGCCGGAGGTGAACGCCACATAGGCGACATCGTCCGGCCCCACTTCGGAGGGGGGAGACACGGCCGGGACCCTCGCGAGGAAGCCGGGATCGTCGACCCGGGACGGCAGCGTCAGACGGCAGGTGCGGCCGATCGCCTCCAGCTCGCTCTCGATCTCCGCCGGCACGGGGCCCGCGGCTGCCACCTGGAGCCAGGCGGCCGGCCGTGCGATCTCGAGCATCTGGGCCTGGCGCGCCGCCGGGTAGCGCGGATCGAGCATCAGGAAGGCGGCACCCGCCTTGAGGGCTCCCAGGACGCCCCAGACGAGCGGAGCGCTGCGGTGCGCCCAGAAGGCCACGATGTCGCCCGGCCGCGTGCCGCTCGCGTGGAGGAACGCGGCGAGCCGGTCCGACCGCTCGTCCAGCTCGCCGTAGCTCCACGACTCCGCCGGATCGGCCACGGCGAGGGCTCCGGGCGTCTGGCGGGCGTGGCGCGCGAAGACCTCGTGCACCGCGCCCTCCCAGGCGGCCGAGAGCTCCGCGGCCGGATCGGGCAGGACGGCGCGGGCCGGGGCGGTGACCAGCGAGAGGGTGCCGCCCGGCGCGTCGGGCTGCTCCAGGGCCTGATCGAGCAACGCTTCGAGTTGGGCGAGGAGGTCTTCCATGCGCGAGGCATCGAACAGGTCGGCGTTGTAGACCAGCTCGATGCGGACCCCATCGCTCTTCTCGCTGACATAGAAAGTCATGTCGAGCTTGGAGAGGGGCGTCGCCGTGGTCGAGCCCGCGAGAGCCAGACCCGGCAGACGCATCTCCGTCGAGGGGAGCGTGAGCAGGTTGACCATCACCTGGAAGAGCGGCGTCCGGGAGAGGTCGCGCGGCTGGGGCAGGCTGGCGAGGACGGCCTCGAAGGGCACGTCCTGGTGCGAATAGGCCCCGAGAGTGACCTCTCGCACCCGCGCCACCAGGTCGCGGAAGCCGGGCTGGCCGCCGAGATCGGTACGCAGGACCAGGGTGTTCAGGAAGCAGCCGATCAGCTCCTCGGTCTCCACCGCGCGTCGGCCCGCCACCGGCGCGCCGACCAGGACGTCGTCCTGGCCGCTGTGGCGGTGGAGCAGGGTCTGGATCGCGGCCAGCAGGGTCATGAACAGCGTGGCGCCCTGGCCTCGGCCGAACGCCGCCAGCCGGGTGGCGAGGCCGGAAGGGAGGACGCGCGTGCTCTGCGCGCCGCGGTAGGTCTGCACGGCGGGCCGGGGCCGATCGGTGGGCAGCTCCAGCGGAGCGATCTCGCCGCTCAGCCGGTCCTGCCACCAGGCGAGCTCGCTCCGCTTCGACGCCACGACCGCCTCGCGCTGCCAGACCGCGAAGTCGGCGTACTGGACCGGCAACTCGGAGAGAGGCGAGGCGGCATAGAGCGCTCCGACCTCGCGCACCAGGAGGGGGAGCGACCAGCCGTCGCAGATCACGTGGTGGAGCACGACCAGCAGGCGGTGGCGGTCCCGCTCCAACCGCAGCAGCCTTGCGTCGAGCAGCGGACCGCGAGCCAGATCGAAACGGAGCAGGGCGTGCTCGCCCACCAGCCGTTCTGCCTCGGCGTGACGGAGGTCCGGCGGCAGCCCGGTGAGATCGAGCACCGGCAGCCCGATCTCCAGCTCCGGCAGGATGTGCTGGCGGGGCTCGCCATCCACCCGGCGGAATACTGTGCGCAGCACCTCGTGGCGGTCCACCACACCGCGCAACGCGGCGGCGAGATCTGCCACGTCGAGGCGGCCGGTGAGCTCGATCGCACCAGGGATGTTGTAGGTCGGGGCGCCCGGCTCGAGCTGGTCGAGGAACCAGAGGCGCTCCTGGGCGAAGGAGAGCGGCGGATCTCCGGCGCGCGGCACCCGCAGGATCGGAGAAAGGGGCTGGTCCGAGCCGGCCCGCTGCGCCGCCTCCACCCGGGCGGCGAGGTCCGCCGGCGTCGGAGCCTCGAACAGCTCGCGCAGCGGCATCTCGACGCCGAAGGCTTCCCGCAGGCGCGAGATCACCTGCGTCGCCAGCAGAGAGTGACCGCCCAACTCGAAGAAATGGTCGTCCACCCCGACCCGCTCGAGCCCGAGCAGCTCGGCCCAGATCCCGGAGAGGATCTCTTCAGCCGGCGTCCGCGGCGCCAGATGGGTGGTCCCGGTGCGCGCCGACTCCGGGGCCGGCAGGGCCTTGCGGTCGACCTTACCGTTCGGCGTGAGGGGTAGCGCGGCCAGGGCCACGAAGGTGGAAGGCACCATGTGCTCCGGCAGCCGCTCGCGCAGCGCCGGACGTAGCGTTTCTGCCGTCAGGCTGGAGACATCGCCGCTGACATAGGCGACGAGGCGCTGGTCGCCGGGTGATCCGACGGATCGGTCCGATCGCACCACCACGACCGCCTCGCGGACGCCGGGGAGGGTGAGGAGCGCCGCCTCGATCTCGCCCAGCTCGATGCGGAAGCCGCGGATCTTGACCTGGTGATCGCGTCGTCCCAGGAACTCCAGGTTGCCGTCCGGCCGGTAACGGGCCCGGTCGCCGGTGCGATAGAGACGGGCGCCCGGCGTGGTGCTCCGTGGATCGGGGAGGAACTTGCCGGCCGTCAGCTCCGGCTCCCGGGCATAGCCGTCGGCCAGGCAGTCGCCCCCGATGTAGAGGTCCCCCGGAACGCCCACCGGGCAGGGGGTAAGGTCCGGGTCGAGCACGTGGTAGCGCGCGTTTTCGATCGGCCGGCCATACGGGATGCTGGTCCAGGTCGGATCGACCCGCTCGATGGGAAAGACGTTGGACCACACCGTCGCCTCGGTGGCGCCGCCCAGCGAGATGACCCGGGCGCCGGAGAACCGTTCGCGGAGGTGGTCGGGGAGGGTTACCGGAATCCAATCGCCGCTCAGGAAGACGAGGCGCAGAGCCGGGCGGGCCTGCGCCTCGATCCCGGCCAGGAACGGCACCGTCTGCTCCAGGGACGCCGGAGCCGAGTCCCAGAAGGTGATGGGCTCTTCGACCAATGCCTTCAGCAGGCGCTCCGGGTCGCGGATCTCCTCCTCAGTGGCGATGCGGATCGAGCCACCGGCTCCCAGCAGGCCGAAGATGTCGAAAACCGAGAGGTCGAAGGAGAGGGAGGTGACGAAGAGCACCCGGTCGGCCGGCGTGAAATCGAAGGTCCGGTGCGCCCAGCGCAGCAGGTTGACCACTGGGCGATGACGGACCATCACCCCCTTGGGCGTTCCCGTAGAGCCGGAGGTGAAGATGATGTAGGCGAGGCCGTCGGCCGTTCCCCGGCGGACAGGGGCTGACGGCTCGTACCCTTCCAGGTCGATGCGATCCAGGCAGACCACGTGAGGCAACGCCGGCAGCACACCGAGCTGTTCCGTTTCGGTGAGCACGCACGAGATGTCCAGAGCGCCGAGGATCCAGCGCAGGCGGGCCGGCGGATGGCCGGTTTCCAGGGGCACGTAGGTGGCGCCTGCCTCGAGCACGGCGAGCACGGCCGGGATCATCGGAAGTCCGCGGCGCAGGTGAATGCCCACCAGCGAGCCCGGACGGATGCCGAGGCGGATCAAGTGTTGGGCCAGGCGGTTGGCCCGCTCCTGAAGCTCGCGGTAGGTCATCGATGCGCCGCCACAGACGGCGGCGACTGCGCTGGGGGTGCGTCCGGCCCAGTCCTCGAACAGCTCGTGGATCAGGGTGGGCTCCTCGCGGGCCACCGCGGTGTCGTTCCACTCCGCCAGCACCTGGTGGCGCTCGGCGGCCGGCAGCAGCGGCAGCTCCGCGACGGGACAGAAAGGGTCCGCGGCGATTCCATCGAGGAGCGTCCGGAGCTGGGCGAGCAGGCGGAGGGCGGTCGTGCGGTCGAAGAGTCCGGTGTCGTATTCGAGCCCTCCCCCCACGCCCTCCCCGCTTTCGTGGAGGATCAGGTTGAGGTCCAGCTTGGAGGTCGCGCTCTCGAGGTCCAGCGGGCAGAGCGCCAGGCCGGGCAGATCCGCGGTCTGCCAAGGCGCACGCAGGTAGGCGAGCATCACCTGGAACAGCGGCGCGTGGCTCAGGCTCCGCTCCGGCTGCAGAGCCTCGACCAGCTTCTCGAAGGGGATCTCCTGGTGCGATTGGGCGGAGAGGGCCGTCTCGCGCACGCGGGCCAGCAACGCGTCGAACCCTGGTGCTCCCGACAGGTTTGCGCGATGCGCCAGGGTGTTCACGAAGAGGCCGATCAGCGGCTCGGTCTCCAGCCGGGTGCGCCCCGCTACGGGCGAGCCAACGCAGAAGTCCTCCTGCCCGGTGATGCGGAAGAGCAGGGTCTCCAGCGCGGCGAGCAGGACGATGAAGAGCGTTGCCCCCTCCCGCTGCGCCAGGCCGCGGAGCCGCTCCAGCAGGCCGGCGGGGAGCGCGCAGGGGACCAGGGCACCGCGGAAGGACTGGACCGCCGGGCGCGGATGGTCCGTGGGGAGATCCAGCACGGGGGGCACGCCGCGGAGCTGCCGCTGCCAGAAGGCGAGCTCGCGCTCCAGCAGCTCGCCCACGAGCCGGCGCTGCTGCCAGACCGTGTAATCGGCGTACTGGACCGGTAGCTCCGGCAGGGACGAGCCGGCGAGAATCGCGGCCACTTCGCGGATCAGGATGCCCATCGACCAGCCGTCGCTGACGATGTGATGGGCGGCGAGGAGGAAGGCGTGCTCCTCCGCGGCCAGCCGCAGCAGCAGCGTGCGCAACAGCGGCGGACGCGCGAGGTCGAAGGGGCGCCACGCCTCCTGGTCGGCGAGGCGCCGCGCCTCGGCCTCGCGCCGGGCCGCGGGCAGCATACGGAGGTCGACCAGCGGCAGGCCCCAGGGCTGGGGCGACGCGATCCGCTGGACGGGAACCCCGTCCAGCTCGATGAACGAGGTGCGCAGGATCTCGTGGCGGCAGACGACCTCGCCGAACGCGGCCTCCAGGCGGGAGCGGTCGAGCGCTCCGCGGAGGGTGAAGAAGCCCGGAATGTTATAGGCCGCGCTGCCGGGTTCCAGTCGGGCCAGGAACCAGAGCCGGAGCTGCGCGAAGGAGAGGGGCGGATCGCCTTCGCGGGGCTGGGGTGTGAGGCTCGGCGCGGCGGCGGCCTCCGCTGAGATTTCTGGGGCCAGCGCCGCGATCGTCCGCAGCTCGAAGAGGCGCCGCAGCGGGATTTCAACGCCGAAGGACCGGCGGATGCGCGACGTCACTTGCGCCGCCAGGAGTGAATGGCCCCCCAGGGCAAAGAAGTCGTCCTGGAGGCCGACGGCCGGGATGTCGAGGAGCTCGGTCCAGATACCGGCGAGCGCCTCTTGGACCGGCGTGCGCAGCGCCAAAGAGCCCTCCGCAGGGCGGTGCTGCTGCGGAGCCGGCAGAGCCTTGCGGTCCACCTTGCCGCGGGGCGTGCGGGGGAGCGCTTCGAGGGCCACGAAGGTGGCCGGCACCATGTAGTCGGGCAGCCGCCCGCGCAACGATTGGCGCAGCGCGTCGGCCACAACGTCGCCGGCCACATAGGCCACCAGACGCCGGTCGCCGGGCCGGACCTCGCGCACCATCACGGCCGCCTCGCGCACACCCTCCAGCGCCGCCAGGGCCGCTTCGATCTCCCCGAGCTCGATGCGGAAGCCGCGGATCTTCACCTGATGGTCCAGGCGGCCGAGGAAATCGAGGGTCCCGTCCGCCCGCTGGCGCACGAGGTCGCCGGTACGGTAGAGGCGGCCTCCAGCTTCTCCGATCACGTCCGGAATGAACCGGTCGGCGGTCAGATCCGGCCGGCCGAGATAGCCCCGCGCCAGACCCTCTCCGCCCACGTACAGCTCGCCTCGGACGCCCGGCGGCACGGGAGAGAGTTGCTCGTCCAGCACGTAGACCCGGGCGTTGGCGATCGCCCGGCCGATCGGCACGCTCTCCGCCACCTGATGTGCTGCGGTCAGCCGATGGCTGGAGGTGAAGGTGGTGCCTTCGGTGGGGCCGTAGCCATTGATCAGGGTAAGACCGGGATGGGCTGTGAGGGCTCGTCGGGCATGTTCGGGTGAGACCACGTCGCCGCCCGCGAGGATCTGGGAGAGCGGCTGCAAGGCGTCCAGCCGGCCGTCCACCATCTCGTGGAACAGTCCGGCGGTGAGCCAGGCCGAGGTGACGCCGTGGGCCTTTACGACCCGGGCCCAGTCGTCGAGCGAGGCGATCCGGCCGGGGAACAGGACCAGCCGGCCTCCGTTCAAGAGGGGAGCCCAGATCTCGAGTGTCGAGGCGTCGAAGGAGACCGGGGCGTACTGGAGCCAGGTCTGCCCGGGTCCCAGGTCCGCGTACTCGGCGCCGCGCACCAGTCGGACCACGTTGCGGTGGGTGACCGCCACGCCCTTGGGCTTACCCGTAGAGCCCGAGGTGTACATGACGTAGGCCAAGGCCGCGGCCGAAACCTGTGGTAGGTCGACTTCGGGTTCTTCGCCGCACGGCGTGACGAGCCGCAGCTGCGCCGGCAGCTCGAACGGCGGTGCCTCCCGCGCGACCAGCAGGGAGGCGCCCGCGTCGCGGAGCATCCAGGACAGGCGTTCCGGAGGATCCGCGGGATCGAGCGGCAGATAGGCCCCCCCAGCCTCCAGGATGCCCAGGAGGGCCACGATGAGATCCGGCGAGCGCTCGGCGAGGACCGCCACCCGCTCTTCCGGCCGCAGCCCCCGGGCCACCAGACGGCGGGCGAGATGTTTGGCTTGCCGCCGCAGCTCGCCCCAGGTCAACGTCTCTCCGGCGTACTCGACGGCGGCGGCGCAAGGCCGCAGCCGCGCCTGCTCGGCAAAGAGACCATGAATGGTCTCCTCCGACGGGAAAGAGGCCGCGGTATCGCTCCACTCCCGCAGGAGCTGATGCCGCTCGGTCACATCGAGCAGCGGGAGCTCCGCGGCCGCGGACTCGGGCGTCCCCAGAGCCGCGGCGAGCAGACGCTCGAAATGCCCGGCCAAGCGGTCGATGGTCGCGCCGTCGAACAGATCGGTGGCATATTCGATCGTTCCGCCCAGCTCGCCGTCATGCTCCACAAAGCTGAGCGAGAGATCAAACTTCGCCGTCGTCTCCGCCGCCCCGCTCGCCAGCCGTAGTTTCAGGCGCGGGATCTCCAGGCTCTCGGCGGGAGCGTTCTGCAACACCAACATCACCTGGAACAGGGGTGTATGGGCCAGGCTCCTGCCCGGGGCCAGCTCCTGGACGAGCTTTTCGAACGGAAGGTCCTGGTGCGTATGGGCCGCCAGCGCGGCCTCCCGCACCCGGCTGAGCAGCTCGCGGAACGAGGGCTCGCCGCGCAGATCGCCGCGCAGCACCAGGGTATTCACGAAGAACCCGATCAGCTCCTCGGTCTCCATCCGGTTGCGCCCGGCGACGGGTGAGCCCACCGCGAGATCGTCCTGTCCGCTGTAGCGGGCCAGCAGAGCCTGGAAGGCGGCGAGCAGGACCATGAAGAGCGTCGCTCCCTCACGCCGGCCCAGGGCCTTGACCTGCCGGGTGAGCTCGATCGGCAGCGGCACCGGCCGTGTGGTTCCGCGGTAGCTCTGTGTCCCGGGCCGCGGCCGGTCGGTCGGGAGCTCCAAGAGAGGCGGCAGGCCCGCGAGCTGCTCGCGCCAGAAGGAGATCTCGTTCTCCAGGACCTCGCCGCGCAGCCAGGAATGCTGCCACACCGCGAAGTCCGCATATTGCAACGGCAGCTCGGGCAAGGGTGACGACAGGCCCGCGGCAAACGCCGCATAGAGAGCCGCGACCTCCCGGACCAGGATGCCCATCGACCAGCCGTCGCTCGCGATGTGATGCATAGTCAGCGCGAGGACATGGTCACCTTCGGCCAGCCGCAGCAACACGCCCCGCAGCAGCAGCCCACGCGCGAGATCGAAGGGCCGTCCGGCTTCTTCACCAGCCAGCGCGAGTGCTTTCAGCTCGCGGCCGCTTTCCGGCAGGCCCGACAGGTCCACCAAGGGCAGGACGAAAGATGTCTCTGCTTGAATCACCTGGACCGGCGAACCTTCCGGAGCTGCGAAGACTGTGCGCAAGGCCTCGTGCCGGCGCGTGATCTCCCCGAGGCAAAGAGCCAACGCCTCGGCGTGAAGAGGTCCTTCGACCCGCAGAATGACCGGTATGTTGTAGAGCGGGCTGCCCGGTTCGAGCTGATCGATGAACCAGAGACGTTGCTGCGCGAAAGACAGGGGCAGAGGTCCTTGCCGGGGGATCGAGACCAGGGGGGGAGCTGGCGCGACGGCTCCAGAGCGCCGGTCTTCTCTGATGAAAGCCGTCTCGACCCGGGCGGCGAGGCCCGCCAACGTCGGGGCCTCGAACAAGTCGCGCAGCGGCAGCTCGACCCCGAAGGAACCGCGCAGGCGCGACAGCACCCGCGTCGCCAGCAGCGAATGGCCGCCCAATGCGAAGAAGTGGTCTGCCGCCCCCACCCGTTCGAGGCCGAGGAGCTCGGCCCATATGCCGGCGAGGACCTCCTCGACCGGCGTGCGCGGCTCCTGATAGCTCTCCTCGAGTCCTTGCCACTCCGGTGCCGGCAGAGCCTTGCGGTCCACCTTGCGATTCGGCGTGAGGGGGAGCGCCGCGAGATGCACGAAGGCGGCCGGCACCATGTGCTTCGGCAGCCGCTCTCGCAACGCCCGGCGCAGATCATCGCCTGTGGCATCCCCCACGACATAGGCCACCAGCCGCCGGTCGTCAGGCGTGTCCACCCGGACGGTAACGACGGCCTCGCGCACTCCGGGCAGCGCGGCGAGCACCGCCTCGATCTCCCCCAGCTCGATGCGGAAGCCGCGGATCTTCACCTGGTGGTCGATGCGGCCGAGGAAGTCTAGCTCGCCGGTACCCGTCCACCGCGCCAGGTCGCCGGTGCGGTAGAGGCGGGCGCCGGGTTCCTGCGCGAATGGATCGGGGACGAAGCGCTCGGCCGTCCAGTCGGGACGGTGCAGGTATCCCCGCGCCAAGCCCGCGCCGCCGAGGAACAGCTCTCCAGGAACCCCCACCGGTACCGGCTCCAACCATGTCAGCACCCAGGCCTTCGTGGCCGCGATCGGCCGGCCGATCGATGGTGCCGCGGAGCCCTCCCGGGCCACCCGCGCGAAGGTCGAGTACGTGGTGTCCTCAGACGGGCCGTAGAGGTTCCAGACGCGCTCGACCGCCCCCGTCGCGTAGATCCGGTCGGCCAGGGAGCGCGGCAGAGGCTCTCCGGCCAGGTTCACCGTGCGGACCGACGTGCCGAGACCCCCCGTGCGCACCAGCTCGGCCATGGCCGAGGGGACGGTGTTGACCAGCGTCACCCGCCCGGCGGCGGGGCCTGAGGAGAGAAGCTCCGGCAGCTCCAGGGCGTTCTGCGCCAGGATCACCATGCCCCCCCAGGAGAGCGGAACGAAGATCTCGAAGACCGACAGGTCGAAGCTCAGGGCGGTGGCCGCGAGCACGCCCGCCAGTTCCTCCGGCGAGTACACCGTGCCCGCCCAGCGCACCATCTCGACGGCGCTGCGGTGGGTGATGGCGACCCCTTTGGGGGTCCCCGTGGAGCCGGAAGTGAAGAGGACGTAGGCGAGGTTGTCGGGGGCGGGGGTTCCTCCTCTGCCGGACGGGTGTAAGCACGTGTGGGAGAGGGGGCCAGAGGGTGAGGGTCCAACCACCAGCGAGACGCGCGCACCGGCGATCAGGGCCTCGAGACGCGCCGGCGGCAGTTGCGGATCGAGCGGCAGATAGGCCGCTCCCGCCTTGAGGATGGCGAGCAGCGCGACCACCATCTCGGCCGAGCGTTCCAGGCGGACGCCGACCACCACCTCCGGCGCGGCGCCGCGCTGGCGCAAGTCCACCGCCAGCCGTTCGGCGGCCTCGTCCAGCTCGCGGTAGAGGATCTCCCGTGCGTTGTCGATCAGGGCCACCGCTTCCGGCGTGCGCCGGGCCTGCTCCTCGAACAGCTCGTGCAGGCAGGCTCCGGGCGCCGGCCTCGGTGCGGTGTCGCTCCACTCACGAAGGAGCTGATGCCGCTCGGCTCCGGTGAGGAGCGGCAGCTCCCCGAGCCGCCTTTCCGGGTGCGCGGCCGCCGCGGTGAGAAGGGCCCGCAGGTGCCCAAGCCAGCGAGCGATCGTCACCCCGTCGAACAAGGCGGTGTCGTGCTCGCAGGAGAGCGCCAGGGCGTCCCCGACCTCGGCGGCGAACAGGGTCAGGTCGAGCTGGGCGGTGCCGGGGTCCAGCTGGAGCGATTCCAGGGCGAGCCCCTCCAGCTCGATACGCGCCCCCGCCTGCCCCATGGCAAAGGCGGCCAGGCCCGGCTCCTGCGGCGGCGCGGCCCGCTGGAACGCGAGTTGGACCTGGAAGACCGGCGGCCGGCCGGGATCGCGCGCCGGCTGCAACCGCCGTGTGAGTTGCGGAAAAGGGAGGTCGCGGTGCTCCAGGGCCTCCGCCACGGCCCGGCGGTTCCGCGCGAGGAACGCCGAGAACGGCGGGTCGCCGGCCAGCTCCGCCCGCAGCACGAGCGGATTGACGAAGAACCCGACGACCTCGTCGAAATCGCGGTTGCGCCGCCCGGTGGTGGGGGAGCCGACCAGGAGGTCGTCCTGGCCCGTGAGGCGCCCGAGCAGGGTCTGGAAGGCGGTCAGGAGCGTCGCGAACAGGGTGGCCCCGTGAGCGCGGGCCAGCTCGCGCAGCCGTCCCGTCTCCTCGGGATCGAGCCGCAGGCCGAGCCGGGCGCCCGCGTGGGCGGCGACCGGCGGGCGCGGCCGGTCCGTCGGCAGGTCGAGGATGAGCGGCGCGCCGCGCAGGCGGTCGAGCCAGAAGCTCTCGAGGCGCTCCCCGGCCGGCCCGGCGAGCAGGGTGCGCTGCCGGCGGACGAAATCGGTGTACGCGGCCGGCAGGTCCGGGAGCGGCTGCCCTCGAGACAGGGCCGCCCAGTTGCGCAGCAGCACGGCCAGCGACCAGAAGTCTCCGGCGAGGTGGTGGAGGACCAGCAGCAGGACCCGCTCGCCGCCGGGGCGGGCGAAGAGTCGCAGGCGCAGCGGCGATCCCTGCGTCAGATCGAATCGCCGCCGCGCTTCGCGCCGCAGGGCCGCGTCGAGCTCCGCCGCGCTCCAAGCCGTCGCGTCCACCTTGTCCAGATCGGGCGGCAGGCTCGCGTGGACGCGTTGGCCCAGGTCCGAGAAGGTGGTGCGCAGGGCCGGGTGACGCGCCGTGAGCGCCTCCGCCGCGCGGAGGAGGGCGGCACCGTCCACCTCGGCCCCGAGCCGGGCGGCAGCGGAGATGTGGAACACCCCTTCGGTGGGGATCGACCGCTCCAGAAACCAGAGCGCCTCCTGGCCGGGAGAAAGGGGGTGCTCGCCGAGGATCTCGCCGCGGACGAGGGGCGGCAGATCGGCGCGTCCGTCCTCCGGCGCTGCCGCCAGAGCGTCGAGGAGGAGGTCCCGCATCTCCGCGAGCGACAGCTCGGCCGTGTCGGGCATCGTGACACCCAGGTCCGCCTCCAGCCTTGCCTGAAGAGCGAAGAGGCCCAGGGAGTCCAGCCCGGAGGCGGCGAGCGCCGTCTCCGGGTCGATCCGCTCGCCGGCCACCCCGGCGCGGAGAGCGATCTCCTCGCGCAGCCAGGAGGTGAGCGCGGCGCTCCGCTCCGGCAGATCGAGAGCGAGCAGATCGACACGAGTGAGCAGCCGCGCTGCTCCCGCCGGCGCGGTAGAGCTGCGGTGGAGAGCCGTGAGGTCCCCGGCCAGGTAGAGAACGCGGCACTCGCGGCGGCGGATCTTGCCGCTGGAGGTCTTGGGGATCGTCCCCGCGCGCAGCAGGACCACGTCGGCGACCGGCACTCCATGCTCCTCGGCCACCGCGCGCCGGACCGCCTCCCCGACACCAGTCAGATCGCCGGCCTGGAGATGAAAGCTGCGCTCGACCTCGTGGACCACGACGACCCGCTCCTCGCTATCCTCCTCGACGGAGAACGCCGCTCCGCTGCCGGGGCGTAGCGCCGGATGCGACTGCTCCGCGGTCAGCTCCAGGTCCTGGGGATAGAGATTGCGCCCGCGCAGGATGATCAGGTCCTTGAGACGGCCGGCGATGACCAGCTCGCCGTGCCGCACGAAACCGAGATCGCCGGTGCGCAGGAAGGGTTCGCTGCCATCGTCCGCCACCGCTCCGAACGTCGCGCGCGTCTCCGCCGGCCGGTTCCAGTAGCCCGCGGCCACGCTCGGCCCGGAGATCCAGATCTCCCCCGTCTCATCTCCGATACAGGCGCGGCCCGACTCAGGATCGATGATGCGGACCTCGTCGTCGTTGTCCGGAAGGGGGCCGCAGCTCACTTCCGGGTCGTCCGCAACGCCCCCCGCGGTGACGAGGAGCGTGGCCTCGGCCAGGCCATAGCAGGGGACGAAGGCCTCTCGGCGGAAGCCGGACGGGGCGAAAGCCATGGCGAAGCGGTCGAGCGTAGCCCGGCGCACCGGCTCGGCGCCGTTGAAGGCCGCGTTCCACGACGACAGGTCGAGCCCTTCCCGCATCTCGGAACCGATGCTGCGGACACACAGGTCGTAGGCGAAGTTGGGACCCCCGCTGGTGGTCCCCCGGAAGCGGTGGATCGCCTGCAGCCAGCGCACGGGCTTCTGCAGGAACGCCGTCGGCGGCATGAGCACGCAGTCGGATCCGACGTAGCAGGGCTGCAGCACGTTGCCGATCAGTCCCATGTCGTGGAAGAGCGGCAGCCACCCCACCACCACCGATTCCGCCGTCTGGCCGAAGGCGCGGCGGATCCTCTCCAGGTTGTGCAGGAGATTGGCGTGGGTGACGATGACGCCCTTGGGCGTGCCCGTGGAGCCGGAGGTGTACTGAAGGATCGCGATATCTTCGGACTGCGGCTCGCGAAGCCCCGCGTCCCCGCCCTCCTCGCCGAGCGTCTCCGTGTCCAGCCAGAGCGCGGTCGCGAGCTCGGGGACCTGTCCGGCGAGCGCCTCGCGCCGGGCGCAAAGCGCGGTGTTGGCCAGCACCGCCTGGGGGCGGCAGTCGGCCGCGATGCCGCGCAGCCGGGGGTCCGGGCGCCGGCTGTGCGGCGGGTAGGCGGGGACGGCGATCACTCCGGCATACAGGCAGCCGAAGAAGGCCGCGACGAAGTCCAAGCCCGGGGGATAGAGCAGGAGCGCCCGCTCGCCAGGGGGGAGCACGCCGGCGAGGATCGCGGCGATGGCGCGGGCGCGCCGGTCCAGACCGGCATAGGAGAGCCGCGCTGTGACCTCCTCTCCCTGGGAGAGGAAGGTATAGCCGCGATCCGGTCGCTCCGCGGCCCGGCGCTGGAGGAGTGCCACAAGGGACTTCGATTGATCCAGCACCTCAAAAGTCTCACTCACTAAATTCTCCCGGCTAGAAAGGGAGGACCCGATCAAACCACAGGCATCCTCTGAAAAGGCTCGTCGCACAGACAGAACGCAATACCCAACTTTGCCGATAACCGTCGACTCTTCCGAGCGATTCCGCCGGGAAGTGCTGTGTCCAGTCTATTCTCGCCTTGCCTTGAGCGTCATAGCGGCCGACCGCCAGCACAGACTGCCACAGGACCGTTCCAGCCGGGGCAATTGCGCTTCCACCTGCTCAATCCTGCCGAGCAGGTGGGTCTCGTAGGCCTCTGGCAGCCCGGAACTGTCGCGGAGGATGTCGGCCAATAGGCAGCCACAGACGCAGAGAGTCGAAAGCAGGGTCCAGAGCTCCAGGCTGGCGGTCGGCCGCGAGGACACTCAAGCCGAGGCGGGCACAAGGGCGAAAATGGGGAGGAGTGAGATCCAGAGGCCGGGGCGGCTTATGCGGTCGCCACCCCTCCTCGTCGCTGTTAGGCTCAACTGCCGGGCGCACTCCTGGAAAGCCGGCCGCCTTCGCCGCGTTCGGCCGCTGGTCTCCGAGAAGGGAGCGGAGGTGCGACTCCACCAAGGTCGCAGCTCGGGCCAGATCAGGACCGTGGTGATGGAGGTAGACGGTGTCGGTCATGGGGCGCCCCTGATGACCGAGGAGCTGAGCGCGGTGCTCAGGGGCAATGATCCCGACCGAATGGGTCGAGAAGCCGTGGCGCAGCACCTTGACCGCCATGTCTGGCAGCCCTGCAGCTCGCAGCACGGTTTGCCAAGGCTTGCTGAGACAGTAGAGCGGTCTTCCTGATCTACGGTCCGGGACAGTCAAGTGCTCAGAGCCTTCGCGCACCGATTCGGGTCTCAGGAAGATCCATCGCCCCCTTCCCTTGGCGCGGTCTCCTTTGGCCCGAGAGATTCCAATACGGGGGGACCTGGCAATCGAGATAACACCAGTCAAGACGCGTCCAAAGCAGCTCAGTACGGTGGCGCACACCGGTGTAGATCGTCACCCGGAGCGCGTAGAGGGTGCGTAGGGAGAAAGGGGACCTCTGGCCGAGAAACTCGGGGCTGGGAAGCTACTCGGGGCATGACTTTAGCCCTCCCCCCGGCGCAAATAGGCGTTGAAGCGAGATCTTCCAACGACTTGCATCGTCCGCTCCTCCGGCCGTTTCGGCCTCCAAAGGTCCTAGGTCTTGACCCGCAGACCTGGGACATATCTGGGACTTTCAGCCCGTCCTTTTGGGGGGTCAAATGGGGGGTGTGGAACCGACGAGAAGAGATGGTAGGATAGGCCGAAACCCTGACGGCAGGGCTATTTAGGGCCTTTCCGGAAGGACGGATAGATGGACGGTGATCCGACTGTGGATCAGGAGGTCTCCGGTTCAACCCGGACGCCGGTACCAACCCTCGATCAAACCAGCTTTCGCTGGAGGACGGCTCCCATGACAGGCACTGTGGAAGCGCGCGTCTCGCGCGGCCTGAGAGACCTGCTGCCCGACCAGATGCTGGCCCGGCAGTGGATGATCGACACCATCCGGGGCGTGTACGAGCTGTACGGCTTCGTCCCGCTCTCCACCCCCGCCATCGAGTACCTGGACGTGCTGCGCGGCTCGCAGGCTGGCCAGGAGGCGCAGCAGTCGATCTTCACGGTGCAAAACCCGGAGGAGGAGGCCCTCGGCCTGCGCTTCGACTTGACGGTCCCTCTCGCCCGGGTCATCGCTCAGTACCGCGAGCTGCCGCGCCCGTTCCGCCGCTATCAGGTGGCGCCGGTCTGGCGCGCCGACAAGCCGGACAAGGGGCGCTTCCGGGAGTTCACACAGTTCGACCTCGACTCGGTGGGCGTGGAGTCCGAGATCGCCGACACCGAGATCATGGCGGGCATGTGCGACACGCTGCGGGCCTTGAAGGTCGGTCCCTTCCGCGTGCGTTTCTCCAGCCGGACCATCCTCAATGCCCTGCTCGCTTATGCCGGCATCCCGCAGGAGCGGTCGGTGGACGTCTTCCGCGTGCTCGACAAGCTCGACAAGGTAGGGATGAAGAAGGTCCGCCTGGAGCTGACCGAGGGGTACGTCGACGCTTCGGGCGACCCGATCCGCGGCCTCGGCCTGGAGAGCTCGCAGGTCGACAAAATCGAGAGCTTCCTCCAGATCAGCGCCGATGACCGCAACGCCACCCTGGAGCAGCTCCGCGCAGCGTTCGCCGGCGTCGAGGGGGCGGCCGGCGAGCTCGCCAAGATCGAGCGGATCTCGAATCACCTCTACACGCTGGGCTATGGCGATGACGAGGTCTCGCTGGATGTCTCGATCGCCCGCGGCCTTGCCTACTACACCGGACCGGTGTTCGAGGCGAACCTGCTCGACGCGCCGCAGTTCGGCTCCGTGTTCGCCGGCGGCCGCTACGACGAGCTGGTGATGCGCTTCCTCGGCGAGCGGATCCCCGCCGTGGGCGCCTCGATCGGCGTCGACCGGCTGCTCGCCGCGCTGGTCCACCTCGGCCGGGTGGGGCAGCAGAAGTCCACGGCCAGGGTTCTGATCACCCGGATGGACCCGAGCCTGGAGGCCGACTACGTCACGATGACCTGGGAGCTGCGGCGGGCCGGCATCCCCGCCGAGCTGTACCTGGGGACGGCGAAGGGACCGGGCAAGCAGCTCAAGTACGCCGATGCCTGGGGAGTGCCCATCACCGTGCTCTATGGCTCCAACGAGAAGGAGCGGGGCGTGGTCACCCTCAAGGACATGGACATCGGCCGGCAGAAAGCCGAGGCCCTGGCCCGCCGCGAGGAGTGGCTGGAGGCGCGGCCCGGGCAGCGCGAGGTGCCGCGGAGCGAGCTGGTGGCCACGGTGCGCGAGATGCTCGCCGCACAGGAGGCCGGGAAGTGAGCGAGCCGGCTCAACGTTCGGATGCCGTGGTCCTCGATGGCGGATCGCTGACCATCGAGGATCTGGCGCGGGTGGCGCGCGATCCGCGGGTGCGCCTGGAGATCGCGGAGGATGCCCTGGTCCGGGTGCGCGAGAGCCGGGAGCAGATCGAGCGGCTGACCGCCCGTTACCGCGAGGACTTCGACCGGTTCCGCCGCGGCGAGGACGTCCACCCCGTGTTCGAGTACGGCGTCACCACCGGCTTCGGCGAATTCAAGAATATCCCGGTGGCGCCGGAGGAGCTGGTGCAGCTCCAGCGCAACCTCCTGCTCAGCCACTCCGTCGGAGCGGGCACCTCGGCCGATCCGGAGGACGAGGCCGGGTTCTACGAAGCGGACGTGCTTCGTGCGGTGATCGTCATCCGTCTCAACGCCTTCCTCAAGGGACACTCGGGGGTTCGCCCCGAGCTGGTGCGCACTCTTCAGGCCATGGTGAACCGGGGGATCGTGCCGCGCGTGCCGATCCACGGCTCCGTGGGGTCGAGCGGCGACCTCGCGCCTCTGTCTCATACGTTCGTGGTGCTGCTGGGCGAGGGGAGCTGGTCGGTGGTCCGTGCACCCGAGGATCTCGGACGCCGCCCGCGCGAGATGCGCCACGGTCTGGAGCGGTTCGCCGAGGATCTGGGGATGGAGCCGGCGCAGCCTTCTTATAAGGAAGGGCTCGCCCTGAACAACGGTACGACGTTCTCGACGGCGCTGCTCGCCTTGGCCGTCCATGACGCCGAGCGGGCCGCGCACACCGCGGACGTCGCCTGCGCGCTGAGCCTGGAAGCGGTCTGCGGCTGCGCCCGGGCGTTCGACCCGCGGGTGCACGCGGCGCGCGGGCACGCCGGCCAGATCGCCTGCGCGGCGAACCTCCGGAGCTTGCTGACCGGGAGCCGGCTGATCGAGCGGGCGGGCGCGGTCCAGGATGTCTATTCGTTGCGCTGCGCTCCGACCGTGCATGGCGCGGGGCGCGACGCCATCGCCTGTGCCCGCCGCGTCGCCGAGGTGGAGATCAACGCGGCCACGGACAACCCGCTCTTCTTTCCGGCCGACGAGACACCCCCGTGGGACCACGAGTTCCGTGCGAACTGGCCGGAGGGGTACAGCGGCGAGCAGCGGGCCGGTTATTCGGCGGGGAACTTCCATGGCGAGCCGATCGGCATGGCGGCGGACTTCCTGGCGATCGGCGTGGCCGAGCTGGCGAACATCTCGGAGCGGCGGGTGCAGATGCTGCTGGATTGCCGGCAGAGCCGCAACCTGCCGTCCAACCTGATCCCGCGGCGGGGGGTGAACTCGGGGTACATGCTGGTCCAGTACACCGCCGCGAGCCTGGTCTCGGAGAACAAGGTCCTGACGCATCCGGCCTCGGTCGACTCGATCCCGACCTCGGCCAACTCGGAAGACCACAACGCCATGTCGACGATCGCCGCCCGCAAGCTGCGGACGGTCCTGCGCAACGTGCAGGCGGTGCTGGCGATCGAGCTGCTGGTGGCGGCGCAGGCGGTGGAGTGGCGGGTGGCCATGCAGCTGGACCCGCGCTCGAAGGGGGAGGAGGACGGGGGCCACGTCCTGCGCGACTGGGAAAAGGCCGAACGGGAGTCGCGGGACTTTGCGGAGCGCACCGCGCCGGAGCGCCGGGCCGGCATCGCCGCCGCGTTGGGCGAGGGGACCCGCCGGGCCTACCTGGCGATCCGCGAGATGGCGGGGCCGATGCTGGTGGACCGGACGCTGGATGGTGACATCCGGGCGGTGCGGGCGGCGGTGGAGGAGGGGCGGATCTCTCCCGCTTGACAGCCCCTGGACCTCCTGCTGTAATGCCTTGCGAACGGGATTTTACGATGCGCTGCCCTGACCTTCGTTCCGCTTCCGCCGCGACCCTCCGGGGCTGGTGGCCGGTCCACGCGCATCATCATTTCGTGATCTAGACCGGGCAGCGTCCCGGCACGCGGACCCGGGACGAGACAGCCAGCCGCCGAACGCGCCTCCTTCCGGGTCCGGAAGGAGGCTTTCGTTTTGGACGCAACTCTCGTCGCGACCCTCACCACGCCCCCGGGCGACGGCTTCGAAGCCGAGCTGGCCGACGTGGCATGGCTGGAGGTCCGGGCCGATCTCGTCGGCGATCTCCCCCCCGAGCCTCTGCGCGCCCGCTTTCATGGCAAGCTGCTCTACACCCTGCGCAGCCGGGCCGAGGGCGGTGCCTGGGAGGGCTCGGCCGAGCGCCGCAAACGCCGCCTCCTCGACGCCGCCGAGCGCTTCGACCTGATCGATCTGGAGTGCTCCCGCGACCTGTCCCCGGACGTCCTCAAGGCGATCCCTGCACAGAAGCGGGTCATCTCCTGGCACGGGGCGGCCGCGAGCCCCGCCGGGCTCAAGGCGACGTTCGAGAAGATGTCCGCCGCGGATGCCCACCTCTACAAGCTGGTCCCGACCGCCTCGCAGTCGGGCGAGGAGATCCCGGCGCTCCTGCTGCTGGACAGCCTGAAACGCCGTGACGTCGCCGCTTTTTCGGTCGGTCCGATCGGCGCCTGGACCCGCCTCATCGCCCCCCGTCTCGGCGCGCCGGTGGTGTACGGCGCTCTCGGCGATGTTCCCGGAGCGCCGGGGCAGATCACCCTCCGCCGCCTGCGCGAGGACTTCGGCCTCCCCGCTCTGCCGCCCGTCCAGCGGCTCTTCGGTGTAGTAGGAAACCCGGTCCTCCACTCGCTGTCGCCGCGCCTGCACAATACGGCGTACCGGGAGCTGGGCCTCCCCTATCTCTATCTCCCATTCCACGTCGAGTCCTTCGGCGACTTCTGGCTGGAGGTCGTGGAGGGCGGTGCCCTGGAGCAGATCGGGATGTCTCTGCGCGGCCTGTCGGTGACTACTCCGCACAAGGAGGCTGCGCTGGCGGTGGCTGCGGCGCCGAGCCCGCGCGCCGAGCTCATCGGTGCCGCCAACACGCTGGTCAACCACCACGAGGTGTGGGAGGCGGAGACTACGGACCCGGAGGGCGTCGTGCTGCCGTTGCGGGCGCGCGGCATCGATCTCGCCACCCGCCGCGCCGCGGTGGTCGGGATGGGTGGCGCCGGGCGTGCGGCGGCCGAGGGCTTGGCGGTGGCCGGAGCCCAGGTGACCCTGGTGAACCGCAGCACCGAGAACGGCCAACGCGCCGCCGACCTCCTCAAGCTCCCCTTTGTCCCACTCGATGAATTCGAGCCCTCGGCGTTTGACCTGATCGTCCATGCAACGTCTCTCGGCCGCGGCGCCGGCGAACCCCTCCCGTTTCCGGTGGACGGTCTCCGCCCGGGCACGGTGGTGGTCGACCTCGTCTACAAAGCCGAGCCCACGCCGCTTCTCGCCGCGGCGGCGGCGCGGGGGCTGACCGTCGTCGACGGCCGCGAGGTGCTGGTTTACCAGGCCCTCGGCCAGTTCCGCTGGATGACCGGGCGCGAGATGCCGCTTCCCACGGCTCTGCGGATCGTCGGCCTCCCGGAGGAGCGGCAGTGAGGGTCTCCGCCGCTCTGCCGATCGGCGTCGCGGCGCTGCTCTTCGAAAGCGCGCGCCGCCGCCGCGAGGCCGAGGGGCGGCTCGTCGCACTCTTCGAGAAGGCTGGTTACGCCGAGATCATCCTGCCGATCCTGGACTACCTGGAGCCCTATGAGGCGCTCCTGACCGTGGCGAGCCGGAGCGAGCTCTACCGCTTCATCGACCGCGATGGCGAGCAGCTCGCCCTGCGCGCGGACTTCACCCCGATGCTCGCCCGCCTCCTGGCGCCGCGTCTGGGCGCGTTGGAGCTGCCGCTGCGCGTCTTCTACCGCGGCGACGTGATTCGCTACGAGGAGGAGCGGGCCGGACGGCAGCGCGAGTTCTATCAGGTGGGTGCCGAGCTGCTCGGCGTGGCCGACGAGAGCGCGGAGCGGGAGATCCTCCACCTGTTCCTGGAGTCCCTGAACTGCGAGGACGGGAGCCGTCCCCAGGACATTCAGGTCGTCCTCGGCTTCGCGGGCGCCCTCGATCACCTGCTCCTCGATGCCGCGACAGACGATCCTCTCGCCCTGGCTGCAGCCGTGGCCCGGCGCGAGCGCGGTCCGGTGCGGCGTGCCTGCCCGCGCCTGCTGGCCGTGGTGGAGTCCGGGCTGCCGGACCGGCCGGAGGACCTGGGTCCCACGGCGGCCGGCCTGGAGCGTCTTCTGGCTCTACGTGACGAGCTGGCCGAGGCTTTCCCGGAGGTGCGTCTCGTGATCGACCTCGCGGAGTTTGCGCGCCATGGCCTCGACCCGCGCCTGACCGCTGGATCTGGAGAACGCTCCTACTACGACGGCGTGGTTTTCCGTGCCTTTGCCGGAGCATCGGCGCTGCCCGTGGGAGGCGGTGGCCGGTACGACAGCCTGTTCCGCCGGCTGGGTGCGGAGGTGCCGGCGGTCGGCTTCTCGCTCAGCGTGGAACGGCTGCTCGACGCCGGCCAGCGGGGGGCTCCGTGATTCGCCTGGCGCTCCCCAAGGGACGGAACCTGGAGGTGGCCCTCGCCGCGTTCCGCGCCGCCGGCCTCCTCTCCGGGCTCGATCTGGGGGGCCGCGGCCTGCTGGTGCAGCTCCCGGAGGAGGGGATCGAGGTTCTCTCGCTCAAGGACTGGGACATCCCGGTCTACGTCGAGCACGGTGTGGCGGACTTCGGAATCGTAGGGAGCGATCTTCTGGCCGAGATCGACGGCGACCTGCTGGTGCCGGTGCGGCTGCGCGAGGGGCGCTCGCGGATGTCGCTGATCGGCCGCGCGCGGGAGCTCCCGGCGCCGGGAAGCCAGGTGCGGCTGGCCACCAAGTACCCGAACACGGCCCGCCGGATTTTGGAGGGGCGCACCTGGGGGGCCGAGATCGTCAAGCTCTCGGGCTCCATCGAGCTTGCGCCGCTCCTGCGGCTGGCCGAGGTGGCGCTGGACATCGTCCAGACCGGCCGCACGCTGGTGGAGAACGATCTCGTCGAGATCGAGACGGTGGCCGAGGTGGCGGCCTGCCTGGTGGTCAACCGGGCCTCGTACCAGCGCCACCGCGCGCTGCTCAATGACTGGATCGGCCGCCTGGAGGCGGCGGAGGTGGTGGCATGACGAGCGGACCGATCCGCGTCGCGGCGGTGGACAGCCCCGAAGGCCAGGAGGCCGTCGAGCGTCTGATTGCCCGCGGCGGCGAGATCCTTGATGCGAAGACCCTGGGCCGCGCCGCTCGCATCGTGGACGACGTTCGCCGCTGGGGGGACTTTTCCTTGCTCCAATACGTCCGCGAGCTGGACGGCGCCGCAGTCGAAGCGGTGGAGGAGTTGGCGCTCGTTCCAGAGACCGCGAGCCTTGAAGACCTGTCGGCCGAGTTTGTCGAGGCGATGGAGGAGGCGATCGCCGCGGTCGAGCGGTTCCACGCACCCCAGGTGCGCCAGGGGTACGTCCAGGAGAGCGACGGAGTCACGCTGGAGGAGCGGATCGAGCCGCTCCGCCGGATCGGCGTCTACGTGCCGGGCGGTCGCGCGGCCTATCCCTCGACCGTGGTAATGACCGTCATTCCCGCCCGGGTGGCCGGTGTCGCGGAGATCGCCGTGGCCACGCCGCCGGGCTCGTGGCGCTCGAACGCGGCTTTGCGCTGGACTCTCGCCCGGCTGGGCGTCCAGGAGATCTGGGGGATGGGCGGGGCGCACGCGGTGGCCGCCTTCGCGTACGGCACCGAGACGATCCGCCGCGTCGACAAGATCGTGGGGCCGGGCAACGCCTGGGTCACGGCGGCCAAGAAGCTGGTCGTTGGAGACGTGGCGATCGATGGCATCGCCGGCCCGAGTGAGGTGGTGATCGTCGCCGATGCCTCCGTCGGCTCATCGGGATTCGCGCCGCATCTCGCCGCCGACCTCCTGTCCCAGGCGGAGCACGATCCGCAGGCTGCGGCGGTGCTGATCACCTCGGACTCCTCGCTGGCTTCGAGCGTCGCCGAGCAGGTCGAACGGCAGCTCGACTCTCTGGCCACCGCGAAGACGGCTCGCGCGTCCCTGGAGCGCTACGGCGCGATCTTCCTGGTCGGCTCGATGGACGAGGCCGCCGAGCTGGTGCAGCGCATCGCGCCGGAGCACCTGCAGCTCGTCGGTGCCGAGGCCGAGGGGCTGGCCGACCGGATCACCGCGGCGGGCGCGATCTTCCTCGGGCTGGCCACACCGGAGGTCTTCGGCGACTACATCGCCGGCCCCAGCCACGTGCTCCCCACCTGCGGCAGCGCCCGCTTTGCCTCCTCTCTGGGAGTGGAGGACTTCCTGCGCCGCAGCCACCGCATCCGCTTCACGCCGGCCGCCGCCGCCCGCCGGGCCGCCGCGGCGGCGGTTCTGGCCGATGCGGAGGGGCTGCCGGCCCACGCCGCGTCGGCGCGTCGGAGGCTGTCATGACCCTCTACCGTGCGATCGATCCCGTCGCGTTCATCCGGCCCGAGCTGCGCCGGCTGGCCGCCTATCACCTCGACCTGCGGCCGGCGCGCCACAAGCTGGACCAGAACGAGGTGCCGTGGGACCTGCCGGTCCGCCTCAAGCGAAGGGCCGCGGAGCTGCTCCTCGCGACCGACTGGGCCCGCTACCCGGACTTCCACGCCGATGCACTCCGCCAGGCGCTCGGCCGGCTTCACGGACATCCCTGGGAGGGAGTGCTGGTGGGCAACGGCTCGAACGAGCTGCTGTCCGTCACCCTCACCGCTCTTGTGCCGCCGGGCGGCGAGGTGGTCGGCGTCGAGCCGAGCTTCGGCCTCTACCGCTCGTTCGTCCTCAAGGCGGCCGGCGTGCCGAAGTTCCTGGCGCCGCGCGAGGACCTGCGCCTCCAGGCGGACGAGATCGAGGCGGAGATCGAGCGCAACCCGCGCCGGCCGCTGCTCCTCTGCACGCCGAACAACCCCACGGGCGACGCGCTGCCGCCGGACCGCATCGCCTATTTCCTGGAGAGGCTCCAGGCGCCTCTCCTTCTCGACAACGCCTATGGCGAGTTTTGCCGCTGGGACTACCGGCCGCTCCTGGCGCGCTTCCCGCACCTGCTTCTCTTCCGGACCTTCTCGAAGGCCTGGTCGCTCGCGGGCATGCGCCTGGGCTATCTGATGGGCGATCCGCGTCTCGTGGCGGAGCTGATCAAGGTGAAGCTGCCATACAACCTGAGCCACGCCGGGGTGATCGCCGGCCGGGTGGTGCTGGAGGCGCGGGAGGAGGAAGAGCGGCGGGTGCGGGTGATCGTGGCTCGCCGGGCACAGTGGGCGCGCATGCTCGCGGAGGAGGGGCTGGAGACGTTCCCGTCCGAGGCCAACTTCCTCCTGGTGCGCTGCGCCACGCTGGAGCAGACCGCGGAGATCCGCGATGGCCTCGCGGCGCGGGGCATCCTGATCCGGGACGTCAGCGGGTATGCGGGACTTGCGCGGTGTCTGCGGGTGTCGGTGGGCAGCGGCGGGGCGCTCCGGGATTTTCATTTGGCTCTGGCGGAGATCCGGGAAGGGGGTCCGGTGGGGGAGCGGTTCAGGGAGATTCCGCCCGCCCGACCTCACCCCCCGGCCCCCTCTCCCATCGCCCACCCTTCCCCCGGGAGAGGGGGAGAGCGGACGGGAGCTGTCGAGCGGGCGACGGGGGAGACGAAGATCCGGTTGCGTCTCGCGTTGGATGGTGGAGCTCGGAGGATCGAGGTTCCCAATGGATTCTTTGGCCACATGCTGACGGCTCTCGCGACCCATGGCGGCTTTGGGATTGAGGTTGAAGCGAGAGGGGACACGCACGTGGACCTTCATCACACGGTAGAGGACGTGGGGATCGCGTTCGGTGAAGCTCTCGCTGAAGCCCTCGGCGAGCGGCGGGGGATCGTTCGCTTCGGTAATGCCTATGCTCCTCTCGACGAGGCTTTGGCCCGCGCGGTGGTCGATCTGTCCGGCCGGGGGATCTTCGCCTGGAGCGCTCCTCCTGACGTGGCAGCCGGTTGGGTGACGGCCGATTTCCCGCTGACCCTGGTGGCCGACTTTTTCCAGGCGATGGCGGACCGCGGACGGCTCACTCTTCATTTGGATGTGCTTTCGGCTCGCAACGGACATCACGCCGCCGAGGCCGCGTTCAAGGCCGCGGCTCTGGCGCTTCGGCAGGCGGTGGCGCTCCGCTCTGGGACCGCCGAGGTTCCAAGTACGAAGGGGACACTCTCCGCATGAGCCGACGCGCTCTCATCATCGACGCCGGCGTGGGCAATCTCGGGAACCTGCTGCGCGCGCTAGAGCGGATCGGGGGGAGCGCCGAGATCACCCTGGACCCCGCGCAGGTCGCGGCCGGGCGCTGCCTCCTCCTCCCGGGCGTCGGTGCCTTCGCTCCTCCCCGCGAGGCGCTGCGTGGCCCCTTGGAGACAGCGGTTCACGAGGCGCTCGACCGCGGTGCGTTCCTCCTCGGGATCTGTGTAGGCTTCCAGCTCTTTTTTGAGTCCGGCGAGGAGTTCAAGGCGGTCGACGGCCTCGGACTCCTCACCGGCCGGGTGACCCGCCTGCCGTCGACCGTGCCCGTTCCGCACATCGGCTGGAACCGTCTGCACAACCTCGCCGCCCATCCGCTTCTGGCCGGTCTGGAGACTGGCGGCGGCTGGGGAGAGTACGTCTACTTTGTCCACAGCTATGCCCCCGAGGGAGTGCCGGCGAAGAGCCAGCTCGCCCTCTGCACCCATGGCCGTGCCTTCCCGGCCATCGCCGGCCAGGGCCGGGTGATGGGGACACAGTTCCACCCGGAGCGCAGCGGCGAGGCCGGCCTGCGGCTCCTGTCCAACTTTCTGGAGATGGCGCATGGATCTGCTGCCAGCGATTGACCTCCGCCGCGGAAAAGCGGTGCGCCTCCAGCAGGGGGACGCCCGCCGCGAGACCGTCTACGCCGACGACCCGATGGCGCTGCTCGAACGGTACGACGCCGCCCGGGTCTTTCACGTCCATGTGGTGGACTTGGACGCCGCCTTCGGCGAGCCGCACCAGCGCGAGCTGATCGCCCGGATGGCCGCGCGTATGCCTATCCAGCTCGGCGGCGGCCTGCGTGACCGCGCCGACATCGAGTGGGCGCTGGACGCCGGTTGCGCCCGCGTCGTCCTCGGCTCGCTGGTGGCCCGCGAGCCCGAGCGCTTTGGCGAGCTGGCCGCCGCGTTTCCGGCCCGTCTCGTGCCCGCCCTCGATATCGAAAAGGGCGAGGTGCGGATCGCCGGCTGGACCGAGGGGTCGCGCCGCAGCCTCGCCGACCTCTGCGCGCTCTTGAAGGGGTTTCCCTGCCCGGCGGTCCTGGTCACGGACGTGGAGCGCGACGGCATGATGACCGGTCCGAACCTGGAGCTCACGGCGCAGGTGGCGCGTGACACCGGCCTGCCGGGCCTCCTCTCCGGCGGCGTGCATTGCCTGGAGGACCTGGAGGCGGCACAAAAGGTCCCCGAGATCGGCGGCGTCATCGTGGGGCGGGCGCTCTACGAAGGCGCGTTCACGGTCGAAGAAGCCGTCGGGGTCCTGCGCAGCGAGCGCCTGAGGACGTGATGATGGTTGAGCCCGCGACCCATCTGGCCCGCCGCGTGATCCCCTGCCTGGACGTCTCTGATGGGCGGGTCGTCAAAGGCGTCCGCTTCCAGGACCTGACGGATCAGGGAGACCCGGCGGAGAGCGCTCTGCGCTACGCCGAGCAGGGGGCCGACGAGATCGTCTTCCTCGACATCGGAGCCGCCCCCGAGGCCCGCGACACCGACGTGGCCTGGGTGCGCCGCACCGCCGAGCAGGTCTTCATCCCGCTCACCGTCGGTGGTGGTGTCCGCTCGGAGGAAGACGCCCGCCGTCTCCTCCTCTCGGGCGCCGACAAGGTTGGGGTGAACACCGCCGCCGTGGACGATCCCAGCCTCCTCGGCCGCCTCGCCCGCCGTTTCGGCAGCCAGTGTGTGGTCCTCTCCGTGGACGCGCGCCGGATGAACGGTGGCTGGGAGGTGGTCACGAAGGGTGGCCGCCACGCCACAGGCAAGGACGCCCTGGCCTGGATTCGCGAAAGCGTCGAGCGCGGCGCCGGTGAGATCCTGCTGACCAGCATCGACCGCGACGGCACGAAGGGCGGCTATGACCTGGAGCTGATCCGTGAAGTTGTGCAAGCCGTCGAGGTTCCGGTGATCGCCTCGGGAGGCGCCGGCACGCCCGAGCACCTGGCCGATGCGCTGGCCGCCGGAGCCGCCGCAGTCCTCGCGGCGTCCATCTTTCACCAGGGGACGTATACCGTCGGACAGGTGAAGGAGTTTCTGGCGGCGGCAGGGTTTCCGATGCGGCCCGCCGAAGGAAAGAACCTATGACACTGGACCCCGCAACCCTCCGCTACGACGATCGTGGCCTCCTCCCCGTCGTCGTCCAGGACGTCGCCACCGGCGCCGTTCTCATGCTGGCCTGGGCAAACCGCGAGGCCGTGGAGCGCACGCTCGCGACCGGCGAGGTCTGGTTCTGGAGCCGCTCGCGCCAGGCGCTCTGGAAGAAGGGCGAGACCTCCGGCAACACCTTGCAACTGGTCGAAGCCCTCGTCGATTGCGACGGAGACGCCTTGCTGGTCCGCGCTCTGCCGGCTGGACCGACGTGCCACCGCGGCACCCGCACCTGCTTCGAGCCCAATCCAGCCCGCCTGGAGCTCGGCTGGCTCGCCGAGATCCTGCGCTCGCGTGCGGACGCCGACCCGGCGGAGAGCTACACCGCGCGGCTCCTCGGCAGCGGAATCGAGCGCGTCGCTCAGAAAGTGGGCGAGGAGGGAGTCGAGACCGCGATCGCCGCGGTCGCCCTGGCGACGCGGGGGGAGGAGGGGCGCGCCGAGCGCCGCTCCGCGCTGACCGGCGAGGCCGCCGACCTCCTCTACCACCTCCTCGTCCTTCTCCAGGCGAGCGGGATCGAGCCCGGCGAAATCGGGCAGGAGCTCGTCCGCCGCCACGGTTTCGGCGCTCCTTGACCCAAACTTTTTCAGCCGATTTTTCTCGCGAGTGAAAGAATCGGCCCCTGTTTTCCGACTGATATAGGGCAAATTCGCCGGCCGCGGCCGTGCCCTGACCTTCGGAGAACGATTTGATGAGCCATGACCAGCTCGCCAAGACCTTGATCACGACCTTCTTTCCCGACTTCCTCTACCTGGCGGCGCCCGAATCCGCCCGCCGCCTCCGCCTCGCCGAGGCGAGCTTTCTGGACAAGGAGCACTTCACAGATTGGCCCACCGGCCGCCGCCGGGAGCTGGACCTGCTGGCGCGGGTTCCGGAGGAGGGGAGCGCCAGGATCCTCCTGGTCCACGTGGAGATCGAGGCCCGGGCTCGCGGCAGAATGGACGAGCGGCTCTGGGGGTACTACATGCAGATCCGCCAGCGCCACGGCCGTCTGGTGCTCCCGATCCTGGTGAACCTGCGGGGCGGGCGGCCCGGGGTGGGGCTGGAGGTCCTGGAGGAAGGCTTCGAGCCGCTGCCCACCGGAATCTTCCGCTTCCGGGTGCTGGGCCTCTCGGGCTGCCAGGCGGCGGAGTGGCTGCCCCGCCCCGAGCCTCTGGCCTGGGCTCTCGCTGCGCTGATGGACCCCGGGGCCTGGTCCCGGGCCGAGCTGAAAGTGGAGTGCCTGCGCCGGGTGAGGCGCTGGGGCGGCACCGATGGCCGCAAGGACGTGCTGATCAATTGGATCGAGACCTATGTACAATTATCGGGAGAGGACGCCGCCGAGTATCAGCGTCTCCTGAACCTGAAGGACAACGAGGAGATCCGTCAGATGGAGCAGACCTGGTTGGGGAAGGCCGAAGCCCGCGGCCTCAAGAAGGGGATCCAAGAAGGCAAGGCCCAGGCAGTGGAACAGATGCGGCAGATAGTGCTGAAAGAGATCGAGCAGAGGTTCGGCACGGTTCCGGAGCGCGTCGCCGCGCGGGTCGGGGCCATTCGCACTCTCGAGCCTCTCGGCAAGATGCTGAAGGAGCTTGCGATCGTGCAGTCGGCCGACGATCTCCTCTCCCGCCGGCGCCGCCTGGCGGAGAGCTGACCGAAATCCTGCCCTCTTCCTCGGTCCCGGGGAAGAGGGCGTCGTCCTCATTTCGAACACCCGCCTCATCTCCTCATGCTCCAGACGCCACGGTTTTGGCCGTTCATGACACTCTTAGGAGTGCACGGAGGTTTCCAATCTCATGTCTGATGGTTTTTTGTTGGAGGGAGGGGTGCCGCCTCGGCGCGCCGTTCCGCACATCCGCGAGTTCCTGGCCGACAGTCTGACGCCGCTGGGTGTCTATCGCCGGCTCGCCAAGATTTCGCCCCACCGCTTCCTGTTCGAGAGCATCAGCGGGGGCGAGCACGTCTCCCGTTTCAGCTTCCTCGGCGCCGGTCCCCGCGAGATCTTCCGCCTCTATCCCGACCGCCTGGAGGTCGAGCGCGACGGCCGCCGGCACGACCTGCCTGGCGAGCCGCTCGAAGCCCTCCACGCGGTGGTCCGCGACACCACGGCCGAGCCCGGCCCGATCCCGTTCACCGGTGGTCTCGTGGGCTACTTCGGCTATGACGTGATCCGCATGGTCGAGCGCCTGCCGGGCCGGCCGCCCGATCCGTACGAGCTGCCGATCGCGGTGCTCGCCCGCTATGACACGGTGGTCATCTTCGACCACGCCCACCAACGGGTGCTCGTGATCGCCAACGAGGTCGAGGGCGAGGTCGGCGTCTCCGGCGCCGAGCGCCAGCTCTCCCGGCTCTCGCGCCTGCTCACCGCGGAGGCGAGCGGCGGCGGCGTGGCCATGCCGGGCTATGCCATCCCGCCGCTCGACGCCGAGCCGCCGAGCCTCGACGGCGCCGCCTACCGCAAGGCCGTGGAAGTCGCCAAGGAGCACATCGCGGCCGGCGACATTTTCCAGGTCGTGCTGGCGCGCCGCTTCAGCGTGCCGCGTCGCGTGGAGCCGATCGCCCTCTACCGCGCGCTGCGCATGGTCAACCCGAGCCCGTACATGTTCCTGCTCGAGTCGCCCGACGTCTCGCTGGTCGGCGCCTCGCCCGAGATGCTCGTGCGCAAGCAGGGGCGGCTCATCGAGACGCGGCCCATCGCCGGCACCCGCCCCCGTGGCATGGACGCGGCCGGCGACAAGCGGCTCGCCGAGGATTTGCTGGCCGATCCCAAGGAGCGGGCCGAGCACGTGATGCTCGTCGATCTGGGGCGCAACGACCTGGGCCGTGTGGCCATGCCCGGCACCGTCCGCGTCGCGAGCTTCATGGAGATCGAGCGCTACAGCCATGTGATGCACATGGTGTCGAGCGTCGAGGCCGAGCTGGCCGCGGACAAGGACGGGCTCGATGCCCTCCTCGCCTGCTTCCCGGCCGGCACGGTCTCCGGCGCGCCCAAGATCCGCGCCATGGAGATCATCGACGAGCTGGAGCCGCAGGCGCGCGGACCCTATGCCGGCGCCGTCGGCTACCTTTCGTATTCAGGCGATGTGGACACTTGTATCGCCATACGCACTTTAGTGGTAGAGAAAGGTCGTACGTCCGTGACGGCCGGGGCCGGCATCGTGGCGGACTCGCGGCCGGAGTCGGAGGAGAAGGAGACGGAGAACAAGGCGGCGGCGCTGCTCACCGCGGTGGCTCTCGCCCAGGAGCTGGAGGACTACTCATGATCCTGATGGTGGACAACTACGACTCCTTCACCTACAACCTGGTCCAGATGCTGACCGCCGCCGGGGCCGAGATCCTCGTGCTGCGCAACGACGCGGAGAGCGCCGAGGCCATGCTCGCCCGGGACCCGGAGGGGATCGTGCTCTCGCCCGGCCCCGGCCGTCCCGAGGATGCGGGCGTCTGCCTGGACATCCTGCGCTCGCGCGCCGATGTCCCGATCCTGGGCGTCTGCCTCGGCCACCAGGCCATGGGCGTGGCGTTCGGCTCCGTGGTGGACCGCGCGCCGCGCCAGATGCACGGCAAGACCTCGATGGTGCGCCACGAGGACCTGGGCGTCTTCGCCGGCCTGCCGAATCCGTTCGAGGCGACGCGCTACCACAGCCTGGAGGTCAAGCAGGACACCCTCTCCGGCGAGCTGCAGCCGATCGCCTGGGCCGAGGACGACAACACGCTCATGGGGCTGCGGCACCGCGAGCTGCCGTACTGGGGCGTGCAGTTCCATCCGGAGTCAGTGCTGACCGGCGCCGGTCCGCATCTGCTCGCCAACTTCCTCCAGATCTGCCGCGAGCATGCCCTGGCACCGGAGGCGGCGGTGGCCCATGGCTGACGTCCTGGGACCCAAGGAAGCGCTCTGGCGCCTGGCGGGGGGCGAGCACCTCGACCGCCAGCAGACCGAGGACCTCTTCGGCCAGCTGATGGACGGCCAGGTGAGCGATCCGATCAAGGCCGCCCTGCTGGTGGCGCTGCGCATGAAGGGCGAGTCGGTCCCCGAGATCGCGGGCGCCGCCGCGGCCATGCGCCGCCGCTCGGTCCACATCCGCCACAACCTGGAGGGGGTGGTGGACACCTGCGGCACCGGCGGCGACGGCCGCGGCACGTTCAACATCTCGACCGCCGCGGCCCTGGTTGCCGCCGCCGCGGGCGTCTGCGTGGCGAAGCACGGCAACCGCTCGGTGTCGAGCCGCTCGGGGAGCGCCGACGTGCTGGCCGCTCTCGGGGTGAAGATCGAGATCGACCCGGAGACCTCGGCGCGCGCGCTGGAGACGGTGGGGATCACGTTTCTGTTCGCGCCGATCCTCCACCCGGCGATGCGCGAGGTCATGCCGGTCCGCCGCGAGCTGGGCATGCGCACGATCTTCAACGTCCTGGGTCCCCTGACCAACCCGGCCGGCGCCCGCCGCCAGCTCATGGGGGTCTACGCCGACAGCCTGGTCGAGCCGATCGGCCACGTGCTGCGGGATCTCGGGGCCGAGCACGCGCTGGTGGTCCACGGCACGGACGGCCTGGACGAGATCACCACGACCGGGCCGACGCACGTGGCCGAGGTGCGCGACGGGGAAGTGCGGACGTTCACGCTGGAGCCCGAGCGCTTCGGGATCGCCCGCACCCGCGTCGAGGACCTGGCCGGCGGCGGTCCCGAGGACAATGCCGCCCTGATGCGCCGCGTCCTCGGCGGGGAGAGGGGACCGCTCGCGGACATCACGGCCCTGAACGCCGGTGCGGCCATCTACGTTGCCGGGAAGGCGCCGACGCTGGAGGAGGGCTACGGCCAGGCCCGCGAGATCCTCGCCTCCGGCGCGGGGGCGCGCAAGCTCGACGAGCTGACGGGGTTCCTCGGCGCATGACTCCGCCGGACGTGCTCGTCCGCATCGCCGAGAAACGGCGCCAGAGGGTGGCCGCCGAAGTGGGAGCCCGCACCGTTGCTGTCGAGCTTGCCGAAGGTCCGCCGCGCACCCCGGCGGACAACGCGTTTCTCGGAGCGCTCGCCGCGCGGAAGCGCCAGCGCGTGCCGGCCGTCATCGCCGAGGTGAAGATGGGCTCGCCCCGCCTCGGCAATCTCCACGGCAAGGTCGATCCCATCGCCCAGGCAAAGCTCTACGCCGAGAACGGCGCGGCCTGCCTCTCGGTCGTGGTGGAGCCCGATTTCTTCCATGGCGGCTACGATCTGCTGGCCGCCTGCCGCGAGGCCTCGGGGCTGCCGGCGATCGCCAAGGATTTCCTGGTCGATCCCATCCAGCTCGTCTGGGCCAGGGAGGCGGGCGCGGACGCCGTGCTCCTCGTGGCCGCGATGCTGGGCGCCGAGGAGATGGCGGAGTATGCCCGCCTGGCCCGCGGTCTCGGTCTGGTCCCTCTGGTCGAGACCCACGACGCCGCTGATATCGGCAAGCTCCAGGGGGAGCCCTGGGAGCTGGTGGGGATCAACAACCGGAACCTGCGGACGTTCGACGTGGATCTCCAGAATTCGATCTCGCTCCTCCCCGGCCTGCCGGCCGAAGCGTTCAAGGTGGCCGAGAGCGGCATCCGCGACGCTCTCGACGTCCTCCTCCTGCGCGACAGCGGCTTCGACGCCTTCCTGATCGGCGAGTCCCTGCTCCTCGCTCCCGATCCAGCGGCGAAGCTGCGGGAGCTGGTGGGCGCGCCATGACCTCTACCAAGGTCAAGATCTGCGGCGTCGTCGACCCCGACAACGCCTGGACGGCCGTGAACCTCGGGGCCGACTTCCTCGGGCTGAACTTCTACCCGCGGAGCCCGCGCTACGTCGGTACCGGCCGCGCGCAGGAGATCGCCGAGGCGGTCCGCGGGCGGACGGTCCTGGTCGGGGTCTTCGTCGGCGCGCCGCCGGCCGAGATCGAAGACACCGTGGCCCGCGTCGGTCTCGATCTCGTGCAGCTCAGCGGAGACGAGGACCCCGAACCCTACGCACATCTCGCCAGCCGGTTGATCAAGGCCTTCCGCACCGGCAACGATCCCGGCGACGAGGCCCTGGCCCCCTGGAAGGACGGCTGGGGCCTGCTGTTCGACGCTCCCCATGGTGCTCTCTACGGGGGCAGTGGGAAGACCTGGGGCTACGAAGCGGTTTCTCGAATCACAGGCCGTCTCGCCGGAAGCCGAGTCTTCCTGGCCGGTGGCCTCGGGCCCGACAACGTCCGGCCGGCGATCGAGGCGGCCCGTCCGTTCGCCGTCGACGTCTGCTCCCGGGTGGAGTCGGCCCCCGGCATCAAAGATCCCGAGCTGCTGCGGCGGCTCTTCGAGGAGGTAAGGAATGTTCAGCTCCAAGACGCGCCGTGATCCCGCGGGCTATTTCGGCGACTTCGGCGGGCGCTTCGTCCCCGAGACGCTGATGGCGCCGATCGACGAGCTGATCCGCGTCTACGACAAGGTCAGCAAGTCGCGCGCGTTCCGCCGCCGTCTGGCCGACATCCTGCGCGACTACGTCGGCCGTCCGACGCCGCTCTACTTCGCCGAGCGGCTGACCGACGAGCTCGGCGGCGCCCGCGTCTTCTTGAAGCGCGAAGACCTCCTCCACACCGGCGCGCACAAGATCAACAACGCGGTCGGCCAGTGCCTTCTCACCCGCGAGATGGGCAAGGAGCGGGTGATCGCCGAGACCGGCGCGGGCCAGCACGGCGTAGCGACCGCCACCGCCGCCGCCTTCCTCGGCCTCTCCTGCACGGTCTACATGGGGAGCGAGGACATGCGCCGCCAGCGCCTGAACGTCGACCGCATGCGCCTCCTCGGCGCCGAGGTCGTCCCCGTGGACTCGGGGAGCCGCACGCTCAAGGACGCGATCAACGAGGCCTTGCGCGACTGGGTGACCAACGTGCGAACGACCCACTACGTGCTCGGCTCGGTGCTCGGCCCCGATCCGTTCCCGCGCATGGTGCGCGATTTCCACCGGGTGATCGGCGACGAGGCCCGCGCGCAGCTCAAGCGCCAGGCCGGCACCGAGGCGCCGGACCTCGCCGTGGCCTGCGTCGGCGGCGGCAGCAACGCGATCGGCCTGTTCACCGCCTTCCTGAACGACCAGCGCGTGCGCCTGATCGGCGTCGAGGCGGGAGGCCGCGGCAAGCGGCTCGGCGAGCACGCCGCGCGCTTCCAGGGGGGCAAGACCGGCGTCCTCCACGGCACCCGGACCATGGTTCTGCAGGATGACGAGGGGCAGATCGTCGAGACCCACTCCGTCTCCGCCGGCCTCGACTATCCGGCGATCGGCCCCGAGCACGTCTGGCTGCAGCAGGAGGGGCGGGTCGAGTACACCTCGGCGACCGACGCGGAGGCCATCGCGGCCTTTCACCTGCTGGCGAAGACCGAGGGGATCCTCCCCGCGCTGGAGAGCGCCCACGCCATCGCCGAGACGATCAAGCACGCTCCCCGCCTGTCGAAGAAGCGGATCATCCTGGTCAACCTGTCAGGACGCGGCGACAAGGACGTGGAATCGGTGAACGAGTACGACCGGCTGCATGCGGTACAAGCCACGGAGGCACGATGAGCGCCATCGACGACGTGTTCGCGCAGTGCGCCCGGGAAGAGCGGGCGGCCTTCATTCCCTTCCTCATGGCGGGCGATCCGAGCCTGGAGAGGACCGCGGCCTTCCTGGAGGCTGCCGCCGCGGGAGGCGCCGACATCATCGAGATCGGCGTGCCGTTCAGCGATCCGATCGCCGACGGCCCGACGAACCAGCGGGCCACGGTGCGCGCGCTCAAGGCCGGCACCAAGCTTTCGGCGATCCTGGAGCTGGTGGCGCGGCAGCGCGACCGCCTCGGAGTCCCGATCGTCCTGTTCACCTACTTCAACCCGATCCACGCCCGCGGCGCCGAGCGCTTCGCCGAGCAGGCCGCGGCTTCGGGGGTGGACGGCGTGCTCTGCGTCGACCTGCCGCCGGAGGAGGGGGAGCGCGAGCTCGTGCCGGCGCTCCGCGAGCAGGGCGTCGACGCGATCTTCCTGGTGTCGCCCACCAGCACGAAGGAGCGGATCGACCGCGTGGCCCGCGCCTCCTCCGGCTTCGTCTACTACGTCTCGCGCACGGGCGTGACGGGCGAGCGCACGGCCCTGGCCACCGACCTGGTCAAGGACGTCAAGCGCCTGGGCAAGCGGATCGACCTGCCGATCGCCGTCGGCTTCGGCATCTCCTCGCCGGCCCAGGTGGCCGCGGTGGGGGAGGTGGCGGACGGGGTGGTCGTGGGGAGCGCGCTGGTGCGCTACCTGGAGGAGAACGAAAGCCATCCCGATCTGCCGGCGCTCCTGGAGGCGCGGGTGCGCGAGCTGTCCGCTCCGTTGCGGCTGAAGGCGGAGAGGCGCCGGGCGTGAGCGGAGAGCTGCACCACATCGCCACGCTGGTGCATGGCCGGTATATCGTGGAGGTGCCGCCCCAACTCGCGGAAGGAACGACCTGCCCGCTCCTCGTCGGCTTCCATGGCTACGGCGAGACCGCGGAGAAGCATCTGAACGAGCTGCGCAAGATCCCCGGAGCCAATCAGTGGATCCTCTCCGCGGTGCAGGCGCTCCACCCCTTCTACAACCGGACCGGCGAGGTGATCGCCGGCTGGATGACCCGGCAGGACCGCGAGCTCGCCATCGAGGACAACGTGCGCTACGTCTCCGGCGTGGTCGGCGAGCTGCACCGCACGCTGCCGGTCAGCGACCGCCTCGTCTTCCTCGGCTTCTCGCAAGGAGCCGCCATGGCCTACCGCGCCGCCGCCGGCAGCGGCCACCGCTGTCACGGCGTGGTCGTGTTGGGAGGCGACGTCCCGCCCGAGCTGGAGCAGCGCGACCTCGAAGGCTTCCCCCCCGTGCTCCTCGGCCGCGGCAGCAGCGAGGAGTGGTACGACGCCGCCAAGATGGAGCACGACGTGGAGCTGCTGCGCCGCAAGGGCGTGGACATTCAGCCGGTGGTCTTCGAAGGCGGCCACGAATGGACCAACGAGTTCCGCGCGGCGGCGGGCGGGTTTTTGCGCGAGGTTTTCCAGGTGGCGAGCTAGAGCTCCTCCCCACCCCCCGGCCGCCGAATCCCCAGCGCCTTCACTTTCTGGTGCAGATACGTCCGCTGCACATCGAGCAGCTTGGCTGCCGCCGTGAAGTTCCAGCGGGTGCGGTGGAGCACCGCCTCGATGTACTCGCGCTCGCAGCGGGTCTTCACGTCGCGCAGCGGCACCACCGGGAAGGCCTCCGGCAGGCGGAGAAGCCCCGTCTCCAGGGTACGGGCCGGGACGAAGAAGCTCGAGGGGAGCTGGTCGGGGGTGATCGGGTCGCCGCCGAAGACCACCAGGCGCTCGGAGAGGTTCCTCAGCTCGCGCACGTTCCCGGGCCAGGCATAGCTCTCCAGCAGCGGATAGACCTCGGGGTCTATCTGACGCGCACGCATCCGGTGGTGGCGGGCGTAGCGCTCCAGGAAGCCGTCGAAGAGCAGGCGCACGTCCTGCCGCCGCTCCCGGAGCGCAGGCACGGCGAGCGGCAGATGGGCCAGGCGGAAATAGAGATCCTCGCGGAAGGCGCCGTCGCGGATCGACTTCTCCAGCTCCCGGTTGCTCGCCGCGATCACCCGCACGTCCACCTGCCGGTCGCGCGTGTCGCCCACCCGCCGCACGCGGCCGTCCTCCAGCACGCGCAGCAGGCGCGACTGGAGCGGGTACTCCATGTCGCCGATCTCGTCGAGGAACAGCGTGCCGCCGTCCGCCTCCTCGAAGAGGCCGGGCTTGGCGACCTTGGCGTCGGTGAAGGCGCCGCGGGCATGGCCGAACAGCTCGTCCTCGATCAGGTTGTCCGGGATCGCCGCGCAGTTGATCTTGATGAACGGCCGGTGGGCGCGGGCGCTCTGCCGGTGGAGCGCGCTCGCCACCAGCTCCTTGCCGGTGCCGCTCTCGCCGATGATGAGCACCCGCGCGTCCGTGGCCGCGGCGCGGGCGATCCGCTCGCGCAGGGCGGCGATGGCCGGCGAGTCGCCGAGGATCTCCGGCTCCCCCTTGAGCGAGGCCACCTCGCGTTGCAGGGCATGGTGCTCCAGCGCGTTGCGGATCGAGCGCAGCAGCCGCTCGCGGGTGAACGGCTTCTCGATGAAGTCGTGGACGCCGAGCCGCAGCGCCTCCACCGTCTCGCTGATCGAAGCCTCCCCCGAGATGATAATGGTCGGCGGGAAGCGCCGGATCTCCACGAGCCGGCGCACCAGGTCCACCCCGCTCATGCCGCGCAGCCGCACGTCCAGCAGCAGAAGATGGGGGAGGGGAGCGGCCGGCTCCTCCAGCAGCGCCAGCGCCTCCTCCGCCGCCGACACCGCGCTCGGGGCGAACCCCTCCTCGCGGAGCTGGAGGAGGAGCCCGGCGCGGATCTTCTCGTCGTCTTCCACGATCAACAGACGGGTCATGACCTCACCCCCTGACTCCCTTCCGCCCCTTCTTTTCTCCCCTCTCCCGCTCGCGGGAGAGGGGCCGGGGGTGAGGGCTCTTGGGTGGTGGCGGGCCGCGGCAGCAACAACCGGAAGGTCGTTCCCGCCGGAGACGTCCGCCGCAGCTCCAGGTCCCCTCCGTGGTCCAGCAGGATCTTCTTGGCGATCGCGAGGCCGAGCCCCATCCCCTCGCCTGGCCGGCGCGTGGTCACGTACGGCTCGAAGACGCGCGGCCGGACCTCGTCCGGAATGCCCGGACCGTCATCCGCCACGTCGACCACCACGTCGCGCGGCGTGCCGTCGAGGCGGATCGTCACGATGCCCTTCCCATCTTTGCGGGCGAGCGAGCTGTTGTCGCACAGGTTGACCAGGGCGCGCCGCAACATCTCGCGGTCCACCTCCACCAGAAACTCTCCATCCTCCGCGGCGTCCGGGCGCAGCTCCAGACGCAGCTCCAGGTTCGGCCACGCCGCGGCGAACGTGCCGGTGAAGTCGCCGACGACCTTCCTCAGATCGTGAAGCTCGCGGCGCGGGCGGGGGAGGCGGGCGAAGCCGGTCAGCTCCTGGGCGAAGCGGCCGAGGCGGTCCAGCTCCTCGGCCACGCTGCCCACCGCCTGCCGCACCTCGTCCGGCGGCGGCGGCACCTCCCCGCCGGCGAGCTGTTGCAGGCGGACCAGCTCCAGCCGCGCGGCGGTGAGCGGCGTCTTCATCTCGTGCGCATGGCGGCGCGCCGTCTCCTGCCAGCCGGAAAGATTCTGGAGCGCGGCCAGACGGCGGCGGTCGCGCGCGATGATGCGCGAGGTCTCCTCGATCATCGCGGCAATGCGTCCCAGCACGTCGCGGCCCTGATCGCCGACCACCACGTCGTCCCGCCCGGAGGAGAGCTGGGAAAGCGCATCGCGCAGCCGCTCGATCCGCCGCTCCCGCCGCCCCTGGCGCACGAGGTGGGCCGTTCCGGCCACGACGAGCACACCGCCGACGAGCGTCAGCAGGACCATCTCGTAGCGCTGCAGGATCTCCCGCCGGTTGTGCTCCAGGATCTGCAGGTGCTGCAGGAGCCCGCGGGTCTCCTCGAAACGCTGGCGGTATTCGGCCCGGCGGTCCGGATCGAGGCGGGCGAGCCGCTTCTGGTCGTCCAGCGAGCTTTCCAGGGTCGTCAGGAGCTCCGGCTGGAGGCCGAGCCGGAACCAGGCGGCCGAGATCTGCCGCTCGAAGAGCCAGAGCGCGGCCGCAGCCGCCAGCAGAAGGCCGCAGATCGTCACGATGGCGGAGCGCCAGCTCACTTCGGTGCCCTTCCGGTCGCGAAGCCGAGCGTCCACTCCTGCTCGAAGAGAGCCGGCCGGCCGATCGACGTGGCGACGAGGAGCTGGAGGACCTGCGAGAAGGAGGCCGGGCGGTCCTCCAGAGCCTGCGACACCGCGCCCGCGCTGCCGTCGCCGGCCATCGACTCGCTGAGCCACCGCTGGGTCTCCCGCTGCTCCGCCTGGGAGAAGGGGATGATCCGCAACCGCACCTCGGCCTGCCAGGGGGCGGGCACGCGGGGGAGCGGGAGCACCGGCAGGCGTGCCTCCCGCCACCAGCGGCCGAGCTTGTCGAACGAATCGAAGCGGAGGCGCTCGCGCTTGCCCGAGGCGTCGATGCGGGTGACCAGATAGACCTCGTCCCACAGCTCATAGCGCACGTCCAAGCGCGCGCCGCCCCGCAGCTTCTCCGGCGAGGCTCCGGTCGTCCGCACCTCGAACGCGAGCGTAGCGGTCAGACCGCTCTCGAGCTGCTTGCGCACGTCCGCCCGCTCCAGCAGCGGCGGCAGGCTGGCCAAGACCACGAAGGCGCCTTCGGGGTGCAGGGTGGGGCCGGCCGCGAGGAGAGGGGAGGCCCCGAGCAAGGACAACAGGGACGCCAAGGACATCAAGAACAGAAACCAGGAGTCCCTGGTGTCCTTGAAGTCCTTGCAGTCCTTGGACCGGCGCTCCCGGGCGCCCCTCACGGCACCTCCCCCACGTCGAGGTAGGTGAGCACGACCCTCAGCCGGCCCCAGGCGCTGCGGAACACCAGCCCGACGGACGCCTCCAGCCGCTGCAGCGGATTCGGCGCGCGCGACGGCCGCAAGTCCGGCGAGGTCGACTCGAACCCGACCTCGATCCGGCTCTCCAGATAGGTGTCGCCGAACCCTCCCTGGCCTCGCGACTGCCTCACCCGGACGATGTGCCGGAGGCCCAGAGAGCCTCCGAAGACATCCAGGTCCACGTCCACGAGCTCCTCTCCCGCCGTGGGGAGGTTGCGCAGGTGCGCCTGGCCGAAGGAGAGGCGGCCCAGTCCGGAGACCGTCTGGCGCGGCGTGATCGACCAGTGGCGGGCCGCCGAGGCCACGGCGGCGATCTGCTCCGACCGCTGGGCCGGCAGGGGTTCCTGGATGACCTCGCCGTCCTCGATGCGGGTACCTACGAGGGCTCCGGTCTCGAAAGAGGTCCATTCGAGACCGCCGCTCAGCGTGGTCCCGCGCGAGGGCACCACCGGGTCGTCGCTCGTGTCCCGGACCCACTTCAGCTCGGCCCGGTCGAGCGTCAGATCGGACCCTGGGACCGGATCGACCAGGAAGTCGCTCTGCCGGAAGAATCCCAGGATCTCCTGGCGGCTCGACCCCTCCCCATCGCGGCGACTCCAGCCGAGCCGGAGCGCGTCCGTGGAATTGAGCGGAACGCCGACCTCGGCCGAGATCCTGTCGGTGGAGCCTCGCCAGCTCCAGGAGACGAACGTGGGATCGAGGCCGTAGGGCAGGACCTCGGCGGAGCAGCAGAATTTCGGCAGCAGACCGGAGTAGCCGACGCTGGCCACGATGCCGCGCCCGAACAGGTCGTAGCGGGAGAACCCCGCCTGGAGCCCCTCTTCGGTGTCCAGGGCCGCGAAGACGACGCCGGAGCGGCCGATGAACTGGCGGTATCCGATCAGGCCGGGGAGCTGTCCGGACCAGCTGTCGCCGCTGCCGATCGACTGGTCGATGTGGAGCGGCTGGTCGAGCGCATAGAGGCCGACCGTGTGCTCGAAGAAGAAGCGGCGGGCCTCCGCAACCTGGATGAGCAGCTCATAGGCGCCGCGCGTGCTCCCCTTGCGCAGGGAGAATTCGGCGTCGAGGACGAACGGCAGCCGGTGGACACGGGCCACCGCCTGCCCGAGCTCCGCCTCGGTGTAGCTCTCTCCGGGACGGAGCAGAGTCTCCGCCTCCACGATGCGCCCGGCCGCCTCCCGCGCGCCGGCGACCGTGATCCTCTCCAGCAGGAACTCGGGGGCCTCCTCCTGCGCCCGCACGGCCAGAGCCGCCATCAAAAGGATGGCGCCCAGCAGGACACGCCGCCACACGGAAGGTCGGACTGCAAACCTCATCTGGATTCCTCTCCTCGTCCGGAGCGGGCTGGAGACCCGCGACGTCGCCGCCCAGAGAGGGCAATCCCGGTGCCGTCGTCCGGCCGAGTGCGTCCCGGCCTCGCAAGCTGCACCAGATCCAGCACTTACCCGTCAAACCAGGCGCTGGGAGGACGATCCTCCGACCGTCAGGAGCGTATGAAGAAGCATACACCCTGTCGAGGAAACCGCACCCTGGGGGATTGTGGCGGCGCCCTACCCCCGCAGCGCCAGCGAGAAGATCCCCGGCAGCTTCGCGAACGACGGAGCGGCTTCGAAGCCCACCAGCTTCGGGGTGATCTTGTGCGCGGTGCGGTGGGTGGCGAACCAGACGGGCTTGGGCCAGACCTTGAAGGGCGCGCGGACGACCGTCTTCTGGGGACGGGAGAACATCAGCGTGTTGTGGACGATGCCGGTGCCCGACTGGATGTCCTGCCGGGTGTGGCCGGGGAAGGCGCCCCAGGGCGTCACCACCAGGCCGTAGCCGATGGCCGCCCAGTGGTTCACCGTGACCGTTCCGTAGTTGAGGTCCGCGATCGCCTGCTCCACGGCCTGGGCGACCTCCGGATCGCGCAACGCCGCCGGATGGACGATCAGGGTGGCGTTGAGCGTCCCCCAGAGCGTCTCGTTGGCGAAGCGCACGGCGCGCCGCAGGTACTCCGCGACGCTCGGCGCCTCGAAGCCGGTCTCGGCGAAGACGCCGCAGAACGCCTCGGTGGTGAAGGTGATGTCCTCGGTCTTGCGCGGGTCGACCCCCGGGATCAGGGCCCAGGGGAGCTGATCCCCCTGCCGCTCGCCGAAGCGCTCGGCCTGGGGGTGCGCTGCAAGGAAGGCATCGTAACGGTCGGCGGCGCCGGTGTACCAGGCGCGGCGCGGCGGAGTCTCGCGGAGGACGTCGCGCAGGGCGGCGAGCAGCCGCTGCCGCTCCGGCGACGAGGCGTGCTGAACGACCACCCGCGTGGCGTTGCAGTTGAACCCGGCGTTGCTGACCAGCATGGTCGCCAGGTTCTCCGCGTGATAGCGGAGGTCGCCGTCGCTCCAGGCGCCCTCCGGCCCAGGGACGACGATCACCGGGCTGACGTTGCCGAGCTCGGCGGTGAAGCGCTTGTCGAGCCGCGGCTCGTCGCGTTCCTTGCGCTGCCGCCCCTCCTCGCCCGTGCCGAAGACGATCGCGTCGTAGGTGCGGTCCGACCCCGTGATGTGGATCTCGTCCACCCCGGGATGCCGGCAGAGGAATTCCCCCTCCTCCGCGCCGCCGTGGACGATGCGCAGGAACCCGCGGTCGATCAGCGGGCGGAGTCCCTCCTCCATGAGCGGGCCGAGCCAGGCATTGAGTGGATGGGTCTTGTAGAGGACCACGAGGTCCTCCACGAAGAGCTTGTAGAGCGCGTCCATCGGGCCGATCGACGAGACGTTGCCGGCGCCGAGGACGAGCGCGACGCCCCCGGGCCGCTGGGCCTGGTGGTAGGCCACCGCCTGGGTGGAGGCGATGCTCTCCACGGTGACGCCGGGCTCCATCCAGACGTCCGCGGTTACGCCCGTATAGAAGATCCCGTCCCAGACGTCATAGGGGAAGATGCGCGCCGCCACCTGGCCATTGGGAAGCGTGCGCACCGAGCCGGGGATGCGCGGCCGGCCGTGCTTCGCCACGTCCAGGAGCGCGAGGCGGAGCAGCCGCAGGTTGCGCAGCACGAAATAGGGACCGACGAGCGCCTCCTCGGCCATCCCATGGACCGGATCGAGCCCCTCGGCATAAATGCAGGCCGCGGCCCAGCGGTCGGTGACCTGGAGGAAGCTGCGGGTCAGCTCCTCGATCAGCCGGATGCGCTCGCCGACCGGTACGGCGGTCCAGGCGCGCGCTTTATCCCGCAGGGCCGCGATGGCCGCATCCAGCAAGGCGTGCGGAGTGGGGGGGACAGGGGCGACAGCCGTGGACCGGGGCTCGGCAGCGATCGTCATGGCGGGCTCCTCTCGTGCTTGCGAACGATAGCACGTGGCTTCGGACGACCTGGCATCGTCCTGGCACTGGACGTGGTGTGGGGTTGGTGCGTATCAAAGAGGACTGTCTTGACATCTGAGGAGAGACACCATGGAACGCCGTCGCGTATCGAGCTGTTTTTTTCTGTTGCTGGCCGTTCTCGTCCCCTGCCTCTCCGCCGCACCGGCTGCCGCGGCTTCGTGGCAGCCACTGTCCCTGTGGGGCGGTGACGTCAAGCTGGCGGCTGCGGTGGACGATCCGTCGATCGTCTATGCCGTCACCCCGGCCACCGGCATCTTCCGGAGCACCAATCGCGGCGCGACCTGGCAGTTCGTCGGCTATCCGCCGGAGCGTCTCGAGATCCGGAGCCTCGCCGTCGACCCGCACAATGAGCAGCGCCTCCTCGCCGTCGTCTACGCTCCCTCTCCCGCCTCCAGCTACGTCGGGCTCTTCCGCAGCGAGGACGGCGGACGGCACTGGCAACAGATGGCCCTCCCGGCGCGGGTCACCGTCTCCGATGTGGCGTTCGACCCGGAGACGCCCGGTCGGGTCTACGCCGCGACCTCGAGGGGGCTCTTCCGCAGCCGCAATGGAGGGGAGACCTGGGTGCGGGTCGCGCTTGCCGGAACGATCGTGGAAAGGGTCGCGGTCGCCCTCTCCGACCCGGATGTCCTGCTCGTGTCGGTGTCCGAGGACAACGCCCGGACGACCCGGCGAAGCACCGATGGCGGGCAGACCTTCACCAAGGTCCTCAACCAGGGTATGGCCGGTTTCGTCTTCGATCCGGCACGGCCGCAGCGGGTGGTCGGATTCGACTCCACCGCGACGTTCGTGAGCGACGACCTGGGCGCCACCTGGACCGTCCGGCACGAGATCTTCACGATCCGGACGCTGGGGGTCACCCCCTCCGGAACCCTGGTCTCCGGAGGCTTTGAGCCCGGAGTCCGGCGGAGCACGGACGCGGGGGAGACGTGGGTGCCGGCTCTGGGGCAGCCGGCGCGGCCCGAGGATGTCATCAACTCTCTCGTCGTGCTCGGCGAGCGGGCTCTGGCCGGCGGAGCGCGCGGCGTGTGGCGCAGCGAGAGCCAGGGTCAGGGATGGCGGGCGTCCAGCACCGGTCTCCGGGCGCATTGGGTGACCGCGCTGGAAGTGGGCGGCGACTCGACTCTCTGGGTGGGGACCGGGGGCGGTGTCTTCCAGAGCCATGACGAGGGCGAGCATTTCCAGCTCCTCCATGGGCTCGGGCCCAACGCGTTCCTGCAGCTCCTGGCCGTGCACCCGCGCCAGTCGGACGTCGCCTACGCCTTCGGCTGCTGCGGCGAGAACGAGGAGGGCGCCCTCGCCGGAGGCCTGCTCAAGACCGAGGACGGGGGGGCCACCTGGCGGGTCTTGCCCTACACCGGCGTAACGCGCGATCCGGCGGTGGTCGAGGTCGACCCCGTGGACCCGGACATCGTCTATGCCGGCGGATTCATCGAGCCCCATGCCGGCGCCTGCACAGCGGTCCGCTCGACCGATGGCGGCGCGACCTGGAGCTGTATGGAGGCCCTGGGGAGCCGCAATTTCTCCGCGCTCGCGATCGATCCGCGCCATCCGCGCAACCTGTACGCGGAATCGAACGAAGAGCTGTTCCACAGCACGGACCGGGGAGTGACCTGGACCATTTTGCCGAGGCCGCCCTCCGGGTTCAGCCGCCTGGAGGTCGATCCCTTCCGTTCCGAGCGGCTCTATGCGATCGCGGGGAACACCCTCTTCCGCAGCGACGACGGCGGGCAGACCTGGACGATCCAGTTCGTCGCCCAGCCGACCGGGTCGGTGCACGACATCCTGCTCGATCCGCAGCGGAAGAACCGCATCTGGCTCACGGCCGAGTACGGCGATTTCAACAGCTACAAGTCGACCAGCCGCGTCTTCCGCAGCGACGATGCGGGCGAGCACTGGACCGAGGTGAGCCGCGGCCTGCGGCCCGGCACCGTCATCCTCGAGCTTGCCGCCGACCCGTCCGACGCGGACGTGATCTACGCGGGCACCCGGGGGCAGGGGCTGTACCGGCTGGTCGCCGACAACTGAAGAGGAGGGATGCCATGCATCAGAACCGCACCTGGAACAAGCTCTTCCCGTGGTTGACCGTTCTCGCCCTTTGCCTGGCAGCGGTCCCCGCGTCTGCCGACCGTTGGCAGCCGCTGCCGCTGTGGGGCGGTTTCGCGCGGCTGGTGGCGGCGGCGGACGATCCGTCGGTCGTCTACGCGGCGACGATACGGGCCGGGCTCTTCCGGAGCACCAACGCCGGGCGGACCTGGCAGTTCGTCGGGTTTGGCCCGGGCTTCCTCCCGGTCGAGTTCATCGACGTCGATCCGCACGACGCGGACCGCCTCTTTCTGAGGGCGTACGATGCGCGCTCCGCAGTCTGGAGCTTCTACCGCAGCGAGGACGGGGGGCGGAGCTGGCAGCGGAGCGACGCGGGGCTCCCCTCGAACGCCTCTGTGCGCGAGCTGGCGTTCGACCCGCAGACGCCCGGCGTCGTGTACGCCGCGACGATGGGGCTCTACCGCAGCCGGAATGGAGGGGTCTCCTGGCGGCTTCTCGGCCTGGCCGGGAGTGGGGTGATCCATCTCGGAGTCTCTCCCTCCGATCCGGACGTCCTCCTCGCGTCGGCCTCCACCGACGAGGGTTGGACGACGCAGCGGAGCACCGACGGCGGGCAGACCTTCACGAAGGTGATGAACGAGTACCTGGAGACCTTTGTCTTCGACCCGGCCCATCCGCAGCGGGTCTATGGGTCCCGCTTCAACACGTTCTACCGGAGCGACGACCTCGGCGTCACCTGGACCAAGCAGGACACGTCCATCACGTTCCTTTCCATGATTCTCACCCGCTCCGGCGTTCTGCTCGCCGGCAGCTTCGACGGGGTCCACCGGAGCCTGGACGGCGGCCTCACCTGGGAGCCGCCCACGGGAGAGCACGCTCCGCCGCCGGATGCCATCCGCTCCCTGGTCGAGCTGGACGACCGGATTCTCGCCGGCGGCTTCCGCAACATCTGGCGGAGCATGACGGAAGGCCGGGGATGGCGGCCGTCGAGCACCGGGTTCCGGGGGCACTGGGTCGATCTGGTGGAGGCGGCCGGCGGCACCCTCTGGTTGAGCACCGAGGCCGGCCTGCTCAAGAGCGGCGATGAGGGAGCGTCGTTCCAGTCACTCCTCGCCGGGCTCGGCCTCTACAACTCGGGCACGCGGGTGGAGCTCCTAGCGGTGGATCCGCGGCAGCCGGAGGTCGCCTATGTCTTCGGCTGCTGCGCCGAGCTCAGCGATCTGCCCAACGACTTCGGCCTGCTCAAGACCGAGGATGGAGGCCAGACCTGGCGCCGCCTGCCCTACCCCGGCGTGATGCGGGAGGTGGCGGTGCTCGAGGTGAATCCCGGGAATCCCGACATCGTCTACGCCGGCGGCTTCTTCGAGCCGCATCTCGGGCACTGCACCGCGATGCGCTCGACCGACGGCGGCGAGACCTGGACGTGCATGCTGCCCCTGGCGAGCCGGGACTTCAAGGCGCTGGCGATCGCTCCCCGCAACCCGCGCATCCTCTACGCGGTGGCCGGCGACGGTCTGTACCGCAGCACGAACCGGGGGGCGAGCTGGAGCCTGGTGCCGTCCATGAGGAAGGATCTCCAGCGGATCGAGGTCGACCCCTTCCGCTCGGAGCGGCTCTATGCCCTGGCGGACAACGAGCTCCTGCGCAGCGACGACGGAGGGCGTACCTGGACCCGCAAGCTGGCGGTGCCGCAGCCGGCCCTGTTCCGCGACCTGGTCCTCGACCCGGTGCGGCGGGACCGGATCTGGGCTACGGCCGACGACTTCCATCCCGGCCTGGCCGCCAGAGAATCGAGCCGGATTTTCCGCAGCGATGATGCAGGCGGGCACTGGACCGAGGTGACCGCCGGCCTCAAGCCCGGGACCGTGGTCCTCGACCTCGCCATGGACCCGGACGGCGGAGGCGTGCTCTACGCGGGCACCGCCGGACGGGGATTGTTCCGGCTGACCGACTGAGGAGAATTTCGATGAGCCGACGTCGCGGATCTCTGTGGTCCTTCCTGCTGTTGGCGGCGATCGGGTCCGCCGCTCCCGCATCCGCCGCCCGGTGGGAGCCGTTGCCGTTGTGGGGCGGGGAGGCGCAGGTGGCGGCGGCGCCGGGCTCCGCGGTGGTCTACGCGGCGTCGCCGACCGCCGGGATCTTCCAGAGCGCCGACGGCGGGGCGGCCTGGCGGCTCATGGGGCCTGCGCCGAACCAGCTCCAGATCTTCGGAGTGGACCCGCACGATCCGCAGCGCCTCTACGGCGGGGCTGTCGAGTTCGAGATCTACGGGGGCTTTTTCCGCAGCGAGGACGGCGGGGAGCACTGGGAGCGGAGCGATGCGGGCATTCCCGGCCAGGTGTTCGCCGTGGCCTTCGATCCGGAGACGCCGGGCCGGATGTACGCAGGGACTGACACAGGCCTCTATCGCTCCGAGGACCGGGGAACGACCTGGGTCCGCATCGCGCTGGCGGGGGATCACGTGATCGAGGTCGCGGTGGCTCCCGGCGATCCGCACGTGGTGCTCGCCGGATTGGAACGCACGCACGCGAGCACGCAGCGGAGCACCGATGGCGGAGTGACCTTCGTCGAGGTCCTCGACCGGAACGTGCAGCAATTCGCCTTCGATCCCTCGCAGGCCGGGCGCGTCTATGCGCTCGATCTCGAGGGGCGCATCTACCGCAGCGACAACCTGGGAGCGGATTGGACGGGCCTGCCGCCCGGCCCCTCCTCGGTGCAGACCCTGGCGGTGACCGGCACGGGGACTCTCCTGGCCGGCTCATCCTCCGTCCGGGGCGTCGCGCGGAGCGCGGACGGCGGCGTCACCTGGGAGCCGTTCGCCGGCAAGCCGCCGTCCACCCTCTCCTCCTTTGTCGTGCGGGACGACGGCGTGCTCGCCGGCGGCTTCCGCGGGGTCTGGCGCAGCCTGACGGACGGCCAGGGCTGGCGGGAGTCGACGACGGGCCTCCGCGCGCAGCCGATCCTTTCGCTGGACGTGGCCGCGGATGCCGCATCGACTCTGTGGGTGGGCGCCGCCAGCGGCTTCTTCACCAGCCGCGACGAAGGCGCGAGCTTCCAACCCCGGCAGCCACCGCTGGGCGTCTTCCAGTTCCTCCGGCTGCTGACCGTGCACCCGCGCAAGCCGCAGACCGCCTATGCCTACGGCTGCTGCGCGGCGCAGGTCCCGGCGTTCGGTCTGCTCAAGACCGAGAACGGGGGGAAGAGCTGGCGGCGCCTGCCGTACCCCGGCGTCCTCAACCACATGACGGTGATCGCGGTCGATCCTACGGATCCGGAGATCGTCTATGCCGGCGGAACCCGCGACGGCGCCCGTTGCAGCGCGCTCCGCTCGACCGACGGCGGCGCGACCTGGCGCTGCATCAGCCCGGTGAAGCCCTCGGACCTCTATGCGCTGGTGATCGATCCACGGGATCCGCAGGTCCTGTATGGGTTGTTCGACGGAATCCTGTACCGCAGCGCCAATCGGGGATCGTCGTGGAAGCGGGTGCCCTCCCGGCCGGCCGGTCAGCTCTTCGGCTTTCTGGTCAACGATCCGGCGCGGAGCGATCGGCTCTATGGTATTTCCGGAAACCCTCCCGGCGTCTTCCGCAGCGAGGACGGGGGGCGGACCTGGGTTGCGGCGACGAGGGGCCTGCCCACGGCCTATCCGCGCGACATCCTCGCCGACCCGTCCCGGCCGGGACGGGTCTGGATCGCCATGCAGGTCTTTTCGCAGACGGGAGTGGAGCTCACCAGCCGGATCTTCCGCAGCGACGATGCGGGCCGGCACTGGACGGAGATGAGCGACGGCATCGAGCCGGGAGCCATCGTGACCGAGCTGGAGATCGATCCGCGGGATGGCGACGTCCTGTACGCGGGAACGGCCGGGCAGGGGCTGTACCGGCTGCGAGAGAACGACTGAGGCCCGCTCCGAAGAGCGGGCCCGGGTGTTGCCTGATCTACTTGTACCCGCTGATCACGATGTTCGTGAACTTGAAGCCGTACGGGGGCGAGTAGGCGCCGTCGGCGATGCCGGGGAGGCCGAAGCCGACGATCACCGTCTTGCCGTTCCTGGCCATCAGATCGTCATTGAGCAGGCCGGAGCGCATGTCGGAGATCACCTTGCCTGCGCCGTTGGTGACCACTTGGCGCAGCAGCCGCTCGTCGGCGTTGGCCTCGATATGGAAGTGGTAGGTGCTGCCGCTGACCAGGGGGGCGCCGCTCTGCTTCGTCATGATCTCGATGTACGGCGTGCCGAGATCGATCATCATCTTGCTCCGGTCGTGGCGCTCGTTGACGCCGAAGTAGAGAACCTTGCCGAAACGCAGCGACCCCTCGGGCCGCCACATGCCGAGCAGGCCGCGGAAATAGGCGGCGTTCGTCGGGGGCGCGGCCTTCACGTTGAAATCGATCAGGATCGAGCGGTACCGGGTGTTCGGCGCGAGCGGCAGCTCGAAGTTCTTGGCGGACTTGGAGCCCGCGACCGTGAAGCTCGCGTTCGACACGAACACCTGGCGCGTCCCCAGGGTCGGCGGCTCGGGCGACGGGTAGTGGACCCGGATGTCGGCGGCGCCCGGCGCCGGGAAGCTGCCCATCGAATAGAACGGCTGATCGCAGGTGACCGCGACGGAGAGGCCGGTGGTCGTGCCGACGACCCGGCTCAGGACATCGGTGATGCGCGTCGCCCCGATCGCCGGCACCGCGATGTCGGTGCGCTCCTCGATGAGCTGGCCGTTGGGGGCCATGAGCTGGGTGCCGCAGTGGGCCGCGGCGTCGCCGAGATTGAACAGCGAGAGGTGGCTGGCCACCGTGCCGTCCTTCATCAGGTTCAGCACGTGGGCCGTGCTGCCGGCCTCGAACACGTCGTCCGCCGTCAGCATGGGCAGCTCCCAGGCGGTCGACGGCTCGCCGCCGAGGATCGCCGCGGTCTCGATCCCCAGGAGCCCCGGCTCGCCCTGCATGATCACGAGACCGCTGCCCGGCAGGTAGAACTTGGGGTCGCTGCGCTGCGGAGGCTTCCGGTAGTCGCGGTTGTAGTTGTCGGTGAGGAGCGGATGCTTCTTGTCGGTCGAGGGGCCGGGGAGGACCTTGTAGTGCGCCGGGGTCATGCCGATGCCCGACTTGCCCTCCGCGATGTAGGTGAAGTCGACGTCGATCTTGTTCAGGTCCTCGCGCGCGAACTCCGTGCCGAAGACGAGGCGGTTGCCGTTTCCCAGGTAGGGAACGGGTACATAGAACTCGACCGCGCCGGCGCTGCTCGCCACGAGCCCGGCGGCCACCACACACCCCCACAGGTGCTTTTTCATGCGTGAAACCTCTTTGTGTCTGGCCAATTCCTACGGATTGCTCAGATGTTTGCAAGGATTCTACTACAAGCGGCGCCCCGGACGCCGCAGGTTTTCGAGCGCCTGCTTCTGCCGCTGCTGCGCGGCTCTCTGCTGCTCGGCGAGGCTCTGGACGCGCTCGAAGGTCGGCGCGGCGTCTCCTCCGAGGTGGCGGGCGAGGAGGGCGACGGTGGGGAAGCGGAAGAGGTCGACGACGGGGATCTCCCGCTGCAGCTCCTCGCCCAGCTTCTGGTGGGCGCGGACGACCAGCAGGGAGTGCCCTCCGAGATCGAAGAAGTTGTCGTGGAGACCGACCCGGTCGACCCGGAGCAGGTCGCGGAAGATGCCGGCGATGGTGCGTTCGAGGGCGGTCGCGGGCTCCTCATAGCCGGGAAGCTCCGGGCGCGCCGCGGCGGGCTCGGGCAGGGCGCGGCGGTCGAGCTTGCCGCTGGGGGTGACGGGGAGCGCGGCGAGCGGCACGAAAAGGGAGGGGACCAGGGGCTCGGGGAGTCGCTCGCGCAGGAAGGCGCGCAGCTCGGGAGCGGCCGGGGCTTCCACTCCCTCGCGCGGCACCAGCCAGGCGATCAGGCGCTTGTCGTCGCCCGCGCCGCGCACGCCGGCCACGGTGTCGTGGAGCGCCGGATGCTGGCGCAGCGCGGCCTCGATCTCTCCGGGCTCGATGCGGTAGCCGCGCACCTTGAGCTGCCGGTCGGCCCGGCCGCAGAAGAGCAGCTCGCCGCTCATCCGAAACCGGGCGAGATCGCCGCTCCGGTAGAGCCGCGCCCCCGGGATCCCGCTCCAGGGATCGGGCACGAAGCGCTCGGCCGTGAGGTCCGGGCGTCCCAAGTAGCCGCGCGCCACGCCGGCGCCGCCGATCAGCAGCTCGCCGGGGACGAGCGGCGGAACGGGCTCGCCGCGCGGATCGACCAGGTGGACGCGCGCGCCCGGGATCGGCCGGCCGATCGGGACCTCCAGATCGTTTTCCGGACGCGTCAGGTCGCGGTGGGTCGCGACGATCGTCGCCTCGGTCGGACCATAGGTGTTGACCAGCCGCACCCGGGAACCGACCCGCGCGCGCCAGGCCGCGACCCGCTCGGGCAAGGCGGCCTCGCCTCCGATGATGACCAGGCGGATCGTCGATGGCAGCTCCAGCCCGGCGACGAGGCCGGCGACGACCTCGTGCCAGAAGGCGGTCTGGAGGTTGAGCACGGTGATCGCCCGCCGTTCCAGCTCCTCCAGGAAGCGCTCGATGGACAACGACATCTCGGTCGAGCGCAGCACCAGGGTCGCGCCCGCTGCGAGCGCCGGCCAGATCTCCTCGGCGCTGGTGTCGAAGCTGATCGATCCGAACTGGAGGACCCGGTCCGCCGGGTTGATCCCGTAGAAGGCGCGGGCGGTGCGGGTGTAGGCCGCGATGGTGCGGTGGGGGACCACGACTCCTTTGGGGCGGCCGGTGGAGCCGGAGGTGTAGATGACGTAGGCGGCTTGCTCGGGGGAGGGCTCGAAGGAGGGCAAGGACGTCAGGGACTGCAAGGACCCAAAGGACTCTTGCGTGAGGAGCACCTTGGCGCCCGAATCTTGGAGCATGAAATCGAGGCGGTCTTGCGGATAGGCGGGGTCGAGCGGCAGGTAGGCGCCGTCGGCCTTGAGGATGCCGAGCATCCCCACCAGCATCTCCGGGGAGCGCTCCCCGGCGAGGCCGATCCGCGCGTCCGGTTGGACTCCGAGATCTCGCAGGTGACGGGCCAGGCGCTCGGCCCGGGCGTCCAGGTCGGCGTAGGTCAGGCGCTCGCTGCCGTCGATCGTCTCCACGGCGATGGCGGTGGGTGTGAGCGCGGCCTGCTTTTCGAACAGGCGGTGCAGCAGAGGGTCGCCAGCGGGCTCAGGCTCAGAGCGGCTCCACCCTTCGACGATCTCGGTGCGCTCGGCCGGGGTGAGCAGCGGCAGGTCGCGGAGATCGCGGGCAGGGTCGGCCACGGCGGCTTCGAGTAACGTGCGGAGCTGCCCGAGCAGGCGCTCGATCGTCACCGCTTCGAAGAGATCGGAGCTGAAGTCGACGTGGCCGGTCAGGCCTTCAGTGGACTCCGACAGCCAGAGCGTCACGTCGAAGTTCGCTCTGTGCGAATTAAACGCGAGAGGCGCCAGGGTGATCCGCGACAGCTCGATCCCCTGTCGCGGGAAGTTCTGCAGCACGAGCATCGTCTGGAAGAGCGGCGTGCGCGCAGGGTCGCGCGGCACGTCGAGCGATTCGAGGAGCTTCTCGAAGGGGACTTCCTGGTGGGCATAGGCGCCGAGGGTCACCTCGGCGACCCGGCCGAGCAGCTCGCGGAAGGAGAGGTCGCCGGACAGGTCGGTGCGCAGGACCAGGGTGTTCACGAAGAAGCCGATCAGCCCCTCCAGCTCGACGCGCGGCCGGTTGCCGCTGAAGGTGCCGACGCAGACGTCGTCCTCGCCGCTCAACCGGGCGAGCAGCGTCTGCCAGCCGGCGAGGAGGGCCATGAAGAGGCTGCCGCCTTGGCGTACGGCGAGCCCGCGCATCCGGTCGACCAGCGGGCTCGGCAGCGCGGCAGGGAGCTCGGCCCCCTGGCTGCTGCGCACCGGCGCACGCGGCCGGTCGGCGGGAAGCTCGAGAACCGGCGGCGCTCCGGCGAGGCGCCGGCGCCAATAGCCGATCTGCTCGTCGAGCACCGCGCCTTGCAGCCGCTGGCGCTGCCAGACCGCGAAGTCCGGGTACTGGAGCGGGAGCTCGGGGAGCGGTGACGGCCGGCCTTCCGAGAACGCCTCGTAGATCGCCCCGAGATCGCGCAGGAAGACGCCGATCGACCAGCCGTCCGAGACGCTGTGGTGGATCGTGAAGAGGCCCGCGTGGTCCTCCGCACCGAGGCGGACGAGGCGCGCACGGAGGAGCGGCCCCGCCGCGAGATCGAAGCCCAGGTCCAGATCTTCGTGCAGCAGGCGTTGCAGCTCGGCCTCCCGCCGCGGCTCCGGCAGCGCCGCGAGATCGGCGATCCCCAAGATCAGGTCGAGATGCGGCGCGACCACCTGGAGCGGCTCCTCGGGGCCGCTCTCGAAGGTGGTGCGCAGCGATTCGTGCCGGCGGACCAGCTCCTGAAGGCTCGCCAGGAGGACGGGGATGGAGAGCGGACCGGCCACCCGCATGGGCATCGGCACGTTGTAGGCCGGAGTTCCCGGTTCAAGACGATCGAGGATCCATTCGCGGATCTGCGAGAAGGAGCAGGGGAAGCGCTGGACCTCGCCGGGCTTCCGGGACTGGCGCTCGATCCGCAAGGTCTCGCTCTCCGCCTCGCCGGACCGCGCCCGATCGACCGCGGCGGCAAGGCCGGCGACCGTAGGCTCCTGGAACAGCACGCGGAGCGGGACCTCCACGTCGAAGCTCTGGCGCACCGCCGCGACCACGCGGTTGGCGAGGAGCGAGTGTCCGCCCAGCTCGAAGAAGTTGTCGAAGACCCCGACGCGCTCGACCCCCAGCAGCCGCTGCCAGAGCTCCGTCACCTCGGCTTCGGTGGCGTTGCGCGGCTCCACGATAGTGCCGCCCGAGCGCGCGGCCGGCCCATCAGGCGCGGGCAGGGCCTTGCGGTCGAGCTTGCCGTTGGCGTTGCGCGGCAGGGCCGGCAGCGGCACGAAGGCGGAGGGGACCATGTACTCGGGGAGGTCGCGGCGGAGGTGCTCGCGGAGCTCGGCCGCCTCCGGAGCCTCGGCACCGGGGGCGAGCCCGAGCCAGGCCACCAGGCGCGGCTCGCCGCGCTCTTCGCGGACCATCACCACGGCGTCGGCCACGCTCGGATGGGCGCGCAAGGCGGCTTCGATCTCGCCCGGCTCGATGCGGTAGCCGCGCAGCTTGATCTGGTGGTCGGCCCGTCCAAGATGGTCGAGCAACCCGTCGTGCCGCAGGCGGCCGAGGTCGCCGGTGCGGTAGAGGCGGGCCCCCGGCTCCTCCAGTTGATCGGCGAAGGGGTCGGGGATGAAGCGGTCTGCCGTCAGGTCCGGGCGCCGCAAATAGCCGCGCGCCAGGCCGGCGCCGCCGATGGCGATCTCGCCTACAGAGCCGAGCGGGACCGGCGCGAGGCGGCTGTCCAGGAGGTGGATGCGCGTCGCGGCGATCGGCCGGCCGATCGAGATCGGCGTCCCGGGCTCGACCTGCCAGGCGGTCGACCAGACGGTCGTCTCGGTGGGGCCATAGAAGTTCCAGAGCCCGCGCCCGAGGGGGAGCAACCGGTCGGCGAGGTCGCGGCTCATCGCCTCGGCGCCGCAAAGGAGGAGCAGCTCGGGCCGGCCCGGCCACCCCGCTTCGAGGAGCAGGCGGTAGGTCGCGGGCGTCGCCTGGAGCACGGTCGCGCCGAAGCCGTCGAGAGCCCGCGCGAGCAGCGTGCCGTCCGCGGCGGTGTCGCGGGTGAGGAGCGGCGTCGTGCCTCCGCCCACCATGGGCAGGTACAGCTCGGGAACCGAGAGGTCGAAGGCGATCGTGGTGATCGCCGGCATCGAGTCGCCGACCCCTACACGGTAGAGCCGCCGCATGGCGTGCACGAAGTTGGCGAGCGTCCGGTGCGGGATCTCGACCCCCTTGGGCCGGCCGGTCGAGCCCGAGGTGTAAATGACGTAGGCCCGGGTGTCGGGGTCGGGCGGCGGGAGTGGAGAAGAGATCGGACGGATTTCCCACTCCCCTTCGAGGCAGAGGGTAGCAACGCCTGGCGGCAGCTCTGCCAGCAGGCTTTCCTGCGTGAGAACCAGGGCGGCCCCGGCGTCTTCCAGCACGAAGGCGCGGCGCTCCGCGGGGTGCGCGGTGTCGAGCGGCAGATAGGCGGCTCCTGCCATGAGCACGCCGAGAAGGGCGACCGGCAGCTCGGCGGTGCGCTCCAGGAAGATCCCGATCAGCACCTCGGGCCCGGCGCCGTACTGCCGGAGGTGGTGGGCGAGGCGGCTGGAGCGGTCGTCGAGGTCCGCGTAGGTGAGCTGCCAGCCGTCGCCCCTCCAGGCGATGGCCTCGGGGGTAAGCGCCGCCTGCGCTGCGAACAGCTCGACGACGGTCGGCCGCGGCGCAGGGTCCATGGTGTCGTTCCACTCGCAGAGCACCTGCTGGCGCACGGCTGGGGGGTACGCCGGCAGCTCCGAGAGCCGGAGAGACGGGTCGGCGGCCACGGCCGCGGCTTGGGCAAGGAAGAGGTCGACCATCCGGCCGGCGGTGGTGGCATCGAAGATCTCGGCGTTGTATTCGAGATACCCGCGGACCACTTCCGCCTCGTCGGTCAGCGCGAACATCGCGTCATAGCGTGTGTTGCCGTCGAAAACCTCGATCGGCTCGATGCGCAGGCCGAGGCCTGGGTCGGGGGCCGTGCCCGCCTGGCCGTCGAAGAGCTGGACGAGCGTCTGGACGAGCGGCATGCGGCCGAGCACGCGCTCCGGCTGCAGGACCTCCACCAGCTTGCCGAACGGGAGGTCCTGGTGGGCATAGGCGCCGAGGGCCACGGTGCGGACGCGGGCGAGCGCCTCGCGGAACGGCGGATCGCCGGTCAGGTCCACGGCGAGCGGGAGCTGGGTCAGGAAGAAGCCGAAGAGCGGTTCGAGCTCGGCCCGGTTGCGGTTCGCGTTGAGAGTGCCGAAGATCAGCCGGTCCTGGCCTGCGAGGCGGTGGAAGAGCGCGGCGGCGAGCGCCGCCACGGTCATGAACCGTGTGCTCTGCTCCCTCTTGGCGAGGTCGCGCAGGTCCCGCGTGAGGCCGGGATCGATCCGCACCGGAATCCGTCCGCCGCGCAGCGACTCGGTAGCCGGCCGCGGCCGGTCGGCCGGTAGATCGAGCACCTGGGGAAAGTCGAGGAGCTGCTCCTGCCACCAGCCGAGGGCGCTCGCCAGCGCCTCCCCTTGCAGCCACCCTCTCTGCCAGACCACGAAGTCGGAAAGCTGAGCCGGCAGCTCGGGGAGCGGCGACGGCCGGCCGGCGCCGAGGGCCGCATAGAGAATGCCGAGCTCCCGCCAGAAGAGCTGGAAGGTGATCTGGTCGCTGACGATGTGATGGACCGCGCCGAGGCAGACGTGCTCGCTCGCGCTGAGCCGGATCAGGTTGAACCGCGCGAGCGGGCCGCGCTCCAGAGAGATCGGCTGCCGCACGGCCTCGCCCACCAGGCCGAGGGCGACGGGCTCGCGCAGCACCGGAGGGAGCGCCGTGAGGTCGACCAGGGGGAAGAGGAGGGGGGCCGCGGGCGCGACGCGCTGCACCGGCACGCCATCCACGGCCGGGAAGGTGGTGCGCCAGGCCGCCTGGCGGCGGACGATCTCCTGGAGCGCTCCGTGGAGCGCCGGCAGGTCGAGGTCCCCGATCAGCCGCGTCGTCGAGAGCAGGTTGTAGGCCGTGCTCTCCGGATCGAGCAGGGAGAGAATCCAGAGCCGCTCCTGATCGAAGGAGAGCGGCCAGTCGCCGGCGCCGTCCGGGCCGCTCACGCGCGTGATAGGAGGAGGCGCCGGGCGGGCGGGAGCCGCGGCCCGTCGCTCTGCGAGGAGCCGGTCGAGGAGCGCCTTGTGCGCGGGGCTGAGCGACGCGATGCGGTCCTGAACGCTCAAGCCAGAGCTCCCTGGAGGACCTCCTCCGACGCGTGCAGCGCCGGGAGGTGCGACAGGCGGACGTCCGGGTCCGCGGTGGCCGCGTCGATCACCTGATAGAACAGCTCCAGCAGCCGCTCCGCCGTCGCGGCCTCGAAGATGTCCGCGTTGTATTCGAAGGGTCCCGAGAGACCCACGTCGTGGTAGTCGTAGACCGCGAACATCAGATCCCATCGAGAGTTTCCGTCGAACAGCGGGACCGCCTCGAAGTCGAGGTCTCCGGCGCGCAGCACGCTCTGCCCTTCGAGGACCAGCAGCAGCGCCTGCACCACCGGGCTGCGGCTGGGGTCCGGCTCCACGCCGAGCGCCTCGATGAGGCGGCTGATCGGCAGGTTCTGGTGGGCGTAAACCGACAGCGCCGACCGCCGCACCCGGCCGAGCAGCTCGCGGAAGGTCGGATCGCCGCCGAGATCGACCGGGAACGGGACCTGGGTGAGGAAGAGGCCGAAGACCGATTCGAGCTCCGGCCGCGCGCGGTTGGCGCTGTTCGAGCCGACCACGATCTTCTCGTGTCCGGACACGCGGTGGAGCAGCGCGTCGAGCACCGCGAGGAGGACCATGAACATCGTCGCTCCCTCTTGGCGCGCGAGGGCGCGGAGCCGCTCCGTGCGCTCGTGCCCGGCCTGGATGTGGAGGAGGCCGCCGCGTTGGCTCTGCACCGCCGGCCGCGGCCGGTCGGTGGGCAGCTCCAGCGCCCGCGGGAACCCTGCGAGCTCCCGCTGCCAGAACTCGGTTTCCTGCCGCAGCACCTCGCCTTGCAACCACTCGCGCTCCCACAGGACGAAGTCCGGATACTGGGCCGGCAGCGGCGGGAGGGCGGGTGCCCGGCCGTTCCGATGCGCCTCGTAGATCGCCAGCAGCTCGCGCCAGCAGACATGGAAAGTGATCCAGTCGGTGACCAGGTGATGGATGGTGAAGAGCGACAGATGATCGCGGTCGTCGAGCCGGGCCAGCGCGACGCGCACCAGCGGCCCGCGCTCCAGGTCGAACAAGGCCCGCGTCCGCTGGAACAGCGCCTCGCGGCCGGCGCTCTCGCGCCGCTCGGCCGGCAGGGCCGTGAGGTCGATCAGCGCGAAGTGCGGGGCGATCCAGGGGTGGACCCGCTGCACCCTCTGGCCGTCCACCACCGGGAAGGTGGTGCGCCAGGCGGCGTGGCGCTGGACGATCGCGGCGAAGGCGGCGAGCAGGTGCGGGACCTGGAGCGGCCCGTGGATGCGGCTCCCGACGTCGACGTTCCAGGAGACCAGCTCCGGATTGTCGAGGTGCATGCGGAGCAGACGCTCCTGGTCGAACGAGAGAGGCCAGTCGCCGGCGCCGGACGGGCCAGAGACCGGTTGGACCGGCGGCGGCACGGTTGTCGCGGATGGACGGGCGAGCACCTCCAGGGCCTCTTCCTTGGAGAGCCCCTCGACGAAGGCGAGCAACGCCTCCAGGTCCTCGGCGGATTCCTCGCCCCGCGCCCGGGCGACCGCGGCCGCCAGCCCGGCGATCGTGGGGTTCTCGAAGAGCGCCGTCACCGGCAGGTCGTTGTCGAGCGCGCTGCGCAGGTGGGTCATGATCTGGATGGCGAGGAGCGAATGGCCGCCCAGCTCCAGGAAATTGTCGTGGATGCCGATCGGCTCGATTCCGAACAGCTCCTGCCAGACCCTGGCGACCGTCGCCTCGGTGTCGTTGCGCGGCGCCTCGTACGGGGTCGGGAGGGACGGCCGCGGCGCTTTCGTGCCGCTCGGCGCCGGGCTCATCTGCGCCAGGAGGCTGTCGGCGGTGACCGCTCCGGCTTCCTCGATCAGCGAGGGGAGATGACGCGCCGTCACGATCACCCGCGGCAGCCCGCTCGCGAGCAGCCGCCGCAGCGCCTCGCCGCTTTGCCCGGACGGCACGCCGTAGGTCTCCAGGCTCTTCCGGACCTCCTCCGCGGAGAGGACGCCGAGGCCCGCAGCGTTCCCCGCGAGCCAACCGTCCCATTGATAGGGGTCCCAGTGAACCGCCACGACGGACGGTCCGCCCGGCGTGGAGCCCTGCAAGACCAGGACGTCGAGGAACGACCCCGCCGCGGCGATCTCCACCTGGCCCAGGCCGCCGGTGGCCGTGAACGAGGAGGCGCACAGCACGACGGTTTCGAGCCCTTGCCCTTGCGCCGCCGCGAGGAGGGCCAGCGCGCCGCGGGCGACCGGATCGACCCCCTCCCCCAGGACCTCCGGGCTCTTGAGCTGCACCAGTCCGGCGGTGAACGAGCCGGCGGCGTAGACAGCTCCCCGGATCGGCCCAAAAGCCTTGCGCGCCTGGTCGAGGGTGGCGCGCAGGGACGTTTTGTTTGGCTCGGCATGGAGGATCAGGAGGTGGTCCGGTTCCGCTTCCTCCTGGAGCCGCAGCAGCCGGGGAGGGGCAGGGAGCTCCGGCGGCAGCACGAGCGCCACCCGGGCATCGAGAGAACGGACCAGATCGTCCGCCAGCGCCACGCCAGGCCCTTGGGCGCTGGCGACGACCAGGTACGTGCCTCCGGGAGCCAGAGGTCCGTCCGGAGCCGCCTCCAGGTGGACCGGCTCGAAGCTCCGCACCCAGCGCTGGCGGCCGGCGAAGGCCACCGCGGGTTCGAGGGCCGCGTCCATCTCGGCAAGGATCTGGTCCAGGAGGACGTCTTCCTGCCGCGAGCCGGGAGCAGGCAATGAAACGTGGAGACTGGAGCAGGTGAGCCGCTCCGACTCCTGGTGAAGCACCTGAACGGCGCCGAGGGCGGTCGCCTTGGCGGGGTGGAGCGGCGCGCCGTCCGGCCCGTCGTGCAGGCCGTTGACGACGAGAGCGATGCGGAGGGCGGGGCCTTCCGCGGCGCCTCCGGTGATCGCCTGCTCCAGGAACACGAGGCTCAGCAGGCCGCGCGCCTGCGCCTCGTCGTAGGAAGGCTCCTCCGCGGTGACGCCCCACAGGTGGAGGATCTTCGTGGGGAACCCACCCTCCAGCCGCTCCAGCCGCGCGACGAGCTCCGCGTAGTCCTGTGGCCGCCGCGGATCGAATTCCGATCCCGCCGCCACGGTCGCGACGGCGTGTCCCTGGCCGCGCAGACGGGCCGTCAGCCGCTCTCCCAGGCCGGCCTCATCCAGGAAAATCAGCCAGCTCTCGCTCCCCTGAGCCGCCGGCCGGACGAGTGGGACCTGCTTCCAGGAAGGGGTCCAGAACCAGTCCGCGAGGTCGGCCGCGCGGCGGGGCTCGATCGACGGAGCCGAAGAGGTGCCGGCGGCCGGCGGATCGATCCAGTAGCGCCGACGCTCGAAGGGGTAGGTGGGGAGCGCCACACGGTACCTCCGTGCGCCGCCGTGGAATCGCTCCCAGTCGATCTCGGTCCCGGCGGCCCACAGGCGGCCGACCGCGGCGACGAGGTCGTCGAGGTCGGAGCCCGATCCGCCCGTCCGGCGCAAGGTCGGCACGGTGACCAGGTCGGCCTCTGACGCCGGATGCTGGCGGACCAGCGTGCCGAGCATGCCGCCGGGTCCGACCTCCACGTAGGCGCGCCCGGGCTCCCGCAGCAGCTCGCCCAGTCCTTCGGCGAAGCGGACGGTCCCCCGCATGTGGCGGGCCCAGTAGGTGGGATCGGCCAGATCCTCGGGCGTGATCCAGGTGCCGGTGACGTTCGAGAGATAAGGGATGCGCGGCGGCTGCGCCGTCATACCGGACGCGAGAGCGGTGAGCGGCGCGACGGCCGGCTCCATCATCGCGGAGTGGAACGCGTGCGTAGTCTGCAGGCGCAGGCAGCTCGCACCGCGGCCGGCCAGCCGCGCGTCGAGTGTGGCTACGGCCTCGTCCGGTCCGCCAATGACGCAGAAATTCGGGCCGTTCGTGGCGCAGATGGAGAGACGCTCGTCGAGCAGCGGCCGGACCTCCTCCTCGGCGAGCGGCACGGCGAGCATGGCGCCGGGCGGTAGGTCCTGGATGAGCCGCGCGCGGCGGGCCACCAGCAGGAGAGCGTCATCGAGTGAGAGGGAGCCGGCGAGGCAGGCGGCCACGTACTCGCCGATGCTGTAGCCGATCATTGCCGCGGGCTCGATCCCCCACTCCATGAGCAGGCGGCCGAGCGCGTACTCGACCACGAAGCAGGCCGGCTGCGCGAACGCGGTCTGGTCGAGCCGCGCCGCGGCGGGGTTGTCCGGCCGGGGCTCCCGGCGCAGAAGGGCTTTGAGATCGGTGCCCCCGCCGGTCGCCGCGGCGGGCTTCCAGGCGCCGGGGGAGAAGAGCACCTCGCGGAGGTTACAGCCGAGCCAGGGCATGAGCTTGGAGGCGCAGAGATCCACCTGCTCGCGGAAGAAGGGCTCTGTCTCGTAGACCTCGCGCGCCATATCGACCGCCTGATCGCCGAGCCCCGGGAAGAGAAAGACGACGGAGCGCCGGCCGCAGCCGTCGCAGCGGGCGGTGACGTTGCGGGCCGGGTCGCGGAGAGCCGCGGCGGCGCTCTCCGGGTCGCGGGCCACCACGAATCGCCGGTGCTCGAAGCCGTGGCGGCCGGTCTGGAGGGTCCAGGCGGCGTCGGCCAAGGACTTCAAGGACTGCAAGGACTCCAAGCGGTCAGCCAGCCGAGCCGTCGTGGCTTCCAGAGCCTCCGGCGTCCTTGCCGACACCACTACCAGCTGCGGCTGCCGCGAGGGCACATCGCTCGGCTCTGGCTCAGGCGCCTCTTCGAGCACGATGTGGGCGTTGGTGCCGCCGAGGCCGAAGGCGCTCACTCCGGCGCGGCGCGGCTCGCCGTCCATCTCCCAGGGTGCGGCCGCGGCGCAGACGTAGAAGGGGCTCGCGGCGAAGTCGATCCGCGGGTTCGGGCTTTCGTAGTGCAGGCTTGGCGGGAGCGTGCGGTGACGCAGGGCGAGCGTGGCGGCGATGAATCCAGCGACGCCGGCCGCCGCGCTGCAATGGCCGAGATTCGTCTTGACCGAGCCGATCGCACACGAGCCGGTGCCCTGGGCTCCCGCCCGGCGGAAGGCCCGGGTGAGCGCCTCGACCTCAATCGGATCGCCCAACGCCGTGCCGCTGCCATGGGTCTGAACGTAGCCGATCGTGTCGGGGTCCACGTCCGCGAGCAGCAGGGCCTCGGAGATCGCCGCCGCCTGGCCGTCGACGCCGGGAGCGGTGAAGCCCACCCGGGCGGGGCCGTCGTTGGTCACCGCCGAGCCGAGGACCACGGCGTAGATGCGATCGCCGTCGGCCAGGGCGTCTGAGAGGCGCTTCAGCGCCACCACGCCGCAGCCGTTGGCGTCCACCGAGCCCGCGGCCGCGGCGTCGAAAGCGCGGCAGTGGCCGTCCGGCGAGAGGATGCTCCCCTCCTGGTAGAGATAGCCGTTGGCGAGCGGCGTGCTGATCGAGACGCCGCCGGCCAGCGCCAGGTCGCACTCGCCGGTGAGGAGGGCCTGGCAGGCGAGGTGAATGGCGACCAGCGAGGTCGAGCAGGCGGACTGCACGGCCACACTGGGACCCATCAGGCCGAGCTTGTAGGAGGTGCGGGTGGCCAGGAAGTCCCGGTCGTTGAGCAGCAGGAGCTGGAGCACGCCCGCCTTCTCCGCCAGCTCGCGGTGTGGCAGGAGGTTCGAGATCAGGTAGGCGCTCGCGCCGGAGCCGGCGTAGACCCCCACCCGTCCGCCGAGCCGTTGCGGATCGCAGCCGGCGTCCTCCAGCGCCTCCCAGGCGCACTCCAGGAAGACGCGGTGCTGCGGGTCCATCTGCTCCGCCTCGCGCGGCGTGAAGCCGAAGAAGGCGGCGTCGAAGAGATCGGCGTCCGGCAGCACTCCCTTGGCGCGGACGTAGCGGGGATCGGCGAGCAGGCGCGGATCGACTCCGGCGGCGAGCTCCTCGGGCGTGAAGTGAGAGATTGACTCGACGCCGTCGCGCAGGTTGCGCCACAGCTCGTCGATGGTGCGGGCTCCGGGATAACGGCCGGCGAGGCCGACAACGGCGACCCGTGGAACGGATTCAGCCGGAATTTCGCTCATGGGTGACTCCTCGACATCGACATCAGGACCTGCGGCGCAGGTTGCCCCGCGCCTGTTGGAGCTGGCGCAGCGAGGCACGGCGCAGGTCCGTGCGGTCGCGCGCCTCCTCGGCCGCTTGGGATTCCGCCGCGGGCTGCGGTGCCGTCGCCCCCTGATCGAATTGACCGAGCTCCCGCGCCAGGCTCTCGATCGTCGGATGGCTGAACAACGCGGCGATGGGCACCTCGCGTCCGAGGATCTCTCCCAGATGGCTGTGCAGGCGCACCATCGCCAGGGAGTTGCCGCCGATCTCGAAGAAGTTGTCGCGGACGCCGATCCGCTCGATCCCCAGGACCTCGCTCCAGGCCGCGCACAGGGAGCGCTCCAGCTCGCTGCGCGGCGGCGCGTAGGCCGCCGCCTGGGCGGGGGGTGCCGGCTGTGCCGCCTCGGCCACGATCTGGCGCTGGGCGGCGAGCGGCAGCGGCGTCGTCTCCGCGAGGCGCGTCAGCGCTTGGCCAGGGTCGGCTGCGGCTGCGGCGAGCAGCGCGCGCAAGCCCTCGGTCAGCCGTTCCGCGGTGGCGGGGTCGAACAGGTCCGTGGCGTACTCCAGCGCGCCAGCGAAGCCGTCCTCCCCTTCGCGCAGGTGGAGGGTGAGATCGACCTTGGCAGTGCCCGTAGGTACCGGCTCGGGCTCCAGGATAACGCCATCCAGCTCCAGGGCGGGAAGTGAGAACGCCTGGAGAGCGAGCATCACCTGGAAGAGCGGCGCGCGCGCCAGATCGCGCCGCGGCTGCAAGGCATCCACGAGCTTTTCGAACGGCAGCTCCTGGTGCGCATGGGCTTCCAGGACTATCTGGCGGGCCCGGCCGAGCAGAGTGAGGAAGTCGGGATCGGCCGAAAGGTCGGAGCGGAGCACCAGGGAGTTGACGAAGAAGCCGATCAGATTTTCGGTCTCTTTGCGTGTGCGGCCGGCGACAGGCCCACCCACGGCGAGATCGCGCTGGCCGCTCCAGCCCGCGAGCAGAGCCGAGAAACCGGCGAAGAGGACCATGAACGGCGTCGCCCCCTCGCGGCGGGCGAGAGCGGTCAGCTCTTCTGAAAGGTCGGGGCCGAGGTCGACCGGGACCTCGCCGCCGCGGAAGCTCGGCACCGCGGGGCGCGGCCGGTCCGTGGGGAGATCGAGCGGCGGCAGGCCCTGGAGCCGCTCCCGCCACCAGGCGACCTCGCCCTCCAGGATCTCACCGGTCAGCCGCCGCCGCTGCCACACGGCGAAGTCGGCATATTGCACCGGCAGCTCCGGCAACCGCGGAGGAGACCCACTAAGCGTTGCGCCGTACAGCTCCTGGAGCTCGGCCAGCAGCAGGCCCATGGACCAGCCGTCGGTCGCGATGTGGTGGATGTCGAGCAGCAGCAGGTGGTCCCCATCCCCCAGGCGGAGCAGGGTGGTGCGCAGGACCGGCCCGCTCTCCAGCCGGAACGGCCGCCGCGCCTCCTCCTCGGACAGCCGCCGCGCCTCGCTCTCCGGAGCTCCGGAGAGGTCGACCAGCGGCAGGGGCCAGTCGGACGGCGGCGGACCGATCACCTGGATGGGCTGGCCCGCGCTCTCGGCGAACACCGTGCGCAGCGTCTCGTGCCGGCGCACGACTCCGGCGAGCGCCGCGGCAAGCTCCGGAACGGCCAGATCGCCGCGCAGCCGCACCTGGAGCGGCATGTTGTAGGCCGCCGAGCCGCCTTGCAACCGGTGCAGAACCCACAGGCGCTCCTGGGCGAAGGAGAGGGGGAGGGCGGCCTCCCGGGAGACGGTGCGGATGGGCACCTCGTCGCGGAGCGGCGCGCGGCGGGCGCGCGCCAGGCCGGCGGGCGGGGAGGCCGCGAGCTGCCGCGCCAGCGCCCGCCGATCCACCTTGCCGGTCGGGCTCAATGGAAGCTCCGGCACCACGACGAACAGGGCCGGCATCATCGGCTCGGGGAGGCGCGCCTGGAGATGGTCGCGCAGGACCGTGACGAGATCCGCCGCGCCCGAAGCATCCTCCGGGGCCTCCGGCGGCCGGCGCACCACAAAGGCGACCAGTCCTTTGCCACCGGGCAGGTCCTCCCGCAGCAGGACCGCCGTGGCCGCCACCTCCGGATGGCTGCCGAGCGCCGTTTCGACCTCGCCGATCTCGATCCGGAAGCCGCGGATCTTCACCTGCTGGTCGATGCGCCCGAGGAACTCGATGGCGCCGTCCGGGCGCCAGCGCGCGAGATCTCCCGTCCGGTACAGCCGCTCGCCGTCACCGAACGGGTCCGGCACAAAGCGCTCCGCCGTCAGATCCGGCCTGCCGAGATATCCCCGCGCCAGGCCATCGCCGCCCGTCCACAGCTCCCCCGGCACACCCACCGGCACCGGCTGGAACCAGCGGTCGAGCAGATAGACCCGCGTCGCCGCGATGGGCCGGCCGATCGGCGTGGGATCGCCCGGGTCGGCTCCGGGTTGCAGGGTCTGGGCGGTGGTGAACGTCGTGTTCTCCGTTGGGCCATAGCAGTGGATCAGCTCGCACCCGGGCAGGCCGGCCAGCGCGCGCCGCAGGTGGCCCGGCTGCGTGACCTCGCCGCCCATCAGCAGGCGCCGCAGCGGGCGCAGGTCGTCGAGGCGCTCCTCGACCATCAGATGGAAGAGCCCGGTGGTCAGCCACAGCGTGGTGATACCGTGCCGCGCGATCGCCTGCCCCAGCTCCGAAAGCGCCGGCACCCGGCCCGGGAGCACCACCAGCCGGCCGCCGGACAGGAGCGGGCCCCAGACCTCCAGCGTCGCCGCATCGAACAGCGGCGAGGCCAGGTGGAGGAAAACCTCGCCGGGACCGCAGCGGGCGTGGCCGCTCGCGCCCTCCGGCCGCACCAGCCGCACGACTCCGCGGTGGGTGGCCTCGACGCCTTTGGGCCGTCCGGTGGAGCCCGAGGTGTAGACCACATAGGCCAGGTTGTCGGGGAGCGCGGCCGGCGGGAGATTGAACCGATCGGTCGGATCCGACGGATCGGTCGGATCATCCACCTCGATCACGGCACCGGAGAACAGGCCACCCAGCGCGGCGAGATCTCCCCGGGTCACCAGCACGCGCGCGCCGGAGTCGCGCAGGATCAGATCGAGCCGCTCCCGCGGATAAACGGGATCGAGGGGCACATAGGCGCCACCGGCCTTGAGCGTCGCCAGCATGCTCACGACCAGCTCCAGCGAGCGCTCGAGCAGCAGGACCACCTTCGCGTCCGGCCCCACGCCCAGCCGTCGCAGCCGGTGTGCCAGCTGGTTGGCCCGGGCATTGAGCTCGCCATAGGTCAGCCGCTCGTCGCCTTGCTCCACCGCTGGAGCCTCCGGCCGCCGTTCCGCCTGCTCCTCGAACAGGGCGTGGATTGTTCTCTGTGGGAAGGGCACGTCCCGCGCGCTCCACTCGGTGAGGATCTGCTGGCGCTCGGTCGCGGTGAGGAGGGGAAGGTCCGACAGCCGCTCGTCCGGCGCACGGACCACGCCCGCCAGCAGCTCCATCAGGTGAGCGGCGAAACGCTCCGCCGTGGCCTCCTCGAACAGATCGGTGCGGTACTCCAGGGTGCCCGCGATTCCCGCCTCTCCGTCGGTCAGCAGCAGGCTCAGGTCGAGCTTGGCCGTGCCGGTGGGAATCTCGGAGAGCGAGAGCGCGAGGCCCGGGAGGGAGAGCGGCGGCTGCGGCGCGTTGTGCAGCGCCAGCATCACCTGGAACAGCGGCGTCCGCCCGCGGTCGCGCTCCGGGGCCAGGTCCTCGACGAGCTTCTCGAAGGGGACCCCCTGGTGGTCGTAGGCCGCCAGGGTGACCTCGCGCACGCGGCCAAGGAGAGCGCGGAACGGCGGATCGTCCTCCAGCCGGACGCGCAACGGCAGCGTGTTCACGAAGCAGCCGATCAGCGGCTCGACCTCGCGACGGTCGCGGCCCGCGACGGGCGAGCCCACCGTCAGCTCCTCCTGTCCACTAGACCGGCCAAGGAGCGTCGCCCAGGCCGCGAGCAGCGCCATGAACAGCGTCGCTCCCTCCGCCTGAGCGAGATCCCGCAGCCTACGCATCACGTCAGGCGGAAGGACGACGGGCACGGAGGAGCCGCGGTCCGAGAGCACGGCCGGGCGCGGCCGGTCCGTGGGCAGATCGAGATCCGGCGCTCCGGCGAGCCGGCTCCGCCAGTGCGAGAGCTGCCGCTCCAGAACGTCCTCCTGGAGATCTCGCCGCTGCATCTCGGAGAAGTCCGCGTACTGGAGGGGGAGGGGAAGCAGCGGCGACGGTCGGCTCTCCGCGAAGGCGGCAACCAGCGCGGCAAGCTCGGAGCGCAGCACGCCCAAAGACCAGCCGTCCGAGACGATGTGGTGCATCACCACGAAGAGCCGGTGCTCGGTGGCTGCGGTGCGGATCAGCAAGGTGCGCAGCAGCGGTCCCGTCGCCAGATCGAACGGCCGCCGCGCCTCGGCGGCGGCGAGCCGCGCGGCTTCGGTCTCCCGCGAAGGGTCCGACAGGCTGGAGAGGTCGACGAGAGCCAGCGGCCGGGCGACAGGGGGAGGCAGCACCGCCTGCACCGGCTCGCCCCGCGTGGCCGCGAAGACCGTGCGCAGCGCGTCGTGGCGCCGCACGATCTCCTCCAGCGCGGCGGCCAGCACCTCCGGGCGCAGATGCCCGGCGAGGGTCAGGACGCCGGGGACGTTGTAGGCCGCGCTGTCGGACGCGAGAAGGTGGAGCAGCCAGAGGCGCTGCTGCGCGAAAGACAGGGGCGCACACCGGGCGCCGGCCGGAGGCTCCGGCCATTCGGGGGGCACGGACAGCAGGCGGGCGCCGGCCGCCTCCAGCCGCTCGGCCAGGGCCGCCGGGGTGCGCGCTTCGAACAGCTCGCCGAGCGGCAAGTCCACGCCGAACGCCTGCTGCGCCTCCAGCAGCAGGCGGGCGCCGAGCAGGGAGTGGCCGCCCAGATCGAAAAAGTCATCGCGGATGCCCACCCGCTCGCGGCCCAGCACCTCGCCCCAAAGCTCGACCAGCCGCTCCTCCAGAATCGTCCGGGGCGCCGCGTACGGCTGCTCCCGCACGGGCTGCACGCGGCGTGGCGTCCGCGGTCCAGGCAGGGCAGGGACGGAGACTCCCTGTCCCAGCCAGCGGGCGAGCTGCGTCACGGTCGGCGCTTCAAATAAGGCGCTGACCGGCACGTCGACGCCGAAGTCCCGCTCGATCCGTGCCGCGAGGCGAGTGGCGAGAAGCGAGTGCCCTCCCAGCTCGAAGAAGTTGTCGTGGAGGCCGACCTCCGGGACTTCGAGCATCTCGGCGAACAGCTCGCAGAGCCGCACTTCGGCCGCCGTCCGGGGAGTCCCGTCCTCCGCGTCCGCCGCGGACCCCAGCCGCGCCAGCGCCTTGCGGTCGATCTTGCCGTTGGGCGACAGCGGCAGGGTTTTCAGGTGAAGGAAGACCGAAGGGACCATGTGCTCCGGCAATGTGCGGCGCAACTCGTCGCGCAGCTCGGTAGGAGGCAGCTCCTCGCCGGTCTCCGAAACGACGAAAGCCACCAGGCGCCGGCCGAGGTCCGCGTCGTCCAGAGCGAGCACGACGGCCTCACGCACGCCGGGGAGCCGGGCCAGGGTCACCTCGATCTCGCCGAGCTCGATGCGGAAGCCGCGCACCTTGACCTGATGGTCCGTCCGGCCGAGGAAATCGAGGTCGCCGCCGGGCCGCCAGCGCGCGAGATCGCCTGTCCGGTAGAGCCGCGCGCCGGGCTCGCTGGAGAACGGATCGGGGAGAAACCGTTCCGCCGTCAGCTCCGGCCGGTCCAGATAGCCACGCGCCAACCCCGCGCCGCCCAGATACAGCTCGCCGGGCAAGCCGGCCGGCACGGGCTCGAACCCTGCGTCGAGCACATAAGCCCGCGTGCCGTCGATCGGCCGGCCGATGGTCACGCCCCGCCTCCCCTGGAGTCGGGTGAAGGTGGAGTAGGTCGTGTCTTCCGAGGGGCCGTAGAGGTTGTAGAGCCGTTCGATCCCCGGAATCCCATACACCGCGTCGACCAGGGCCGGCGGGATCGGCTCGCCCGCCAGGTTGACCGTGCGCACGGAGGGCGGCAGGCCGCCGCCACGCACCAGCTCGGCCATGGCCGAGGGGACGGTGTTGACCAGCGTGACCTCGGAGGCCGCCGGCAGCCGCGGAAACTCCAGGGCGTTCTCGGCGAGGATCACCCGGCCACCCGAGGAGAGCGGCACGAACAGCTCGAAGACCGAGAGATCGAATGCGACCGAGGTCGAGGCGAGCACGCCGGACAGCTCGTCCGGCGCGAAGACCCCGCGCGCCCACTGCACCAGAGCCGACGCGCTGTGGTGCTCGATCGCCACCGCCTTGGGCCGGCCGGTGGACCCCGAGGTGTAGATCAGATAGGCGAGGTTGCCCGGGAGAGCGGTCGGAGGTGGATTGGAGTCCTTCAACCTCCCGACGGCGTCCCAATCAATCTTCGGGCCGAGGACGACCGCCGCGCCCGAATCCTCCTGCATCCGCTCCAGGCGCTCGCGCGGATAGGCCGGATCGAGCGGCACATAGGCGCCTCCCGCCTTGAGCACGGCGAGCAGCGAGACCACCAAATCCGGTGTGCGCCCCATCCGGACGCCTACGCGCACCTCCGGCCCGACGCCGAGGCCGCGCAGGTGGTGGGCGAGCTGGTTGGCCCGGCGGTTCAGCTCATCGTAGGTCACGCGGCTCGTCCCGGCGACCAGCGACTCGGCCTGTGGAGCGCGAGCCGCCTGCTCCTCAAAGGACTGGTGCAGGAGAGCGCCTGACGGAGCCGCGGCCGGCCCCGTGCTCCACTCGGTCAGAATCTGGAGGCGTTCCGTGGGCGTGAGCCATGGCAGCCGCGACAAAGGCTGGTCCGGATCGGCCACCGCTCCGGCGAGCAGTGTCTGGAAGTGCCCCAGCATCCGCTTGGCCGTGGCGGCATCGAACAGGTCGGCGTTGACCTCCAGGGAGATGCCGAGGCCTCCGGACGGCAGCTCTGCCGCGCGCAACGTGAGATCGAGCTGCGCCCGCCGCTCCTCGATCCGCAAGGACTCCAGCTCCGCGCCACCGAGCGAAATCCGTCCTCCCGGCTCCCCGAGAGAAAAGATGCCGAGCCCCGGCGGGTCGCCCGGACGCGTCCGCTGGAGCAGGAACATGGCCTGGAACAGCGGCGCGCGCGCCGGGTCCCGCTCCGGCCGCAGCCGCTCGGCGAGCAGCGGGAACGGGAAGTCGCCCTGTGCGAGGCCGTCATGCACCGTCCGCCGCATCCGTCCGAGCAGCTCCGCGAAGCCCGGATCGCCTTCCAGGTCAGCCCGCAGGACCACCGGGTTCACGAAGTAGCCCACGATTCCGGCGTGCTCCGGAGTCCCCCGGCCGGCCGCCGGAGCGCCGATCGCGAAGTCCCGCTGCCCCGACATCCGGCCGAGCTGGGCCGCGAAGGCGGAGAGCAGGACCGTGTAGAGCGTGGCGCCGTGCGCTGAGGCGAGAGCCCGCACCCTCTCCGCCAGATCGGCGGGCAGCTCCAAAGCCCGCGCCACGCCGCGCCACGTCGGCACGGGAGGACGAGGACGGTCCGCCGGCAGGTCCAGATCCGGAAGCCCGGCCAACGCCTCGCGCCAGAAATCCCCAAGCCGCACTCCGCGAGGCCCCGCCAGCATCGCCTCCTGCCAGGCGGCGAAATCGGCTGGGGTACGCGATGGGGCCACAGCTCCATTCATCTCCCGCACGACGATCGCCAGCGAAGCGAAATCCGCCACGATGTGGTGCACCGCGAACAGCAGAATCCGCTCCTCGCCACCGCGGTCGAACAGCCGCACGCGCAGCAGCGGCCCCTGCTCCAGAGAAAACGGACGCCACGCCTCCTCCGCCAGCCGTACCTGAAGCTCCGCCTCGTTCCAACCGCGGGCATCCTCCTCCCGCCAATCGATCTCCGGCCGCTCCAGCACCTGCCGCCGGGGCTGCCCATCCTCTACCGGGAAGATCGTGCGGAACGCCGCATGGCGCACAGCCACGGCCTCCAGAGCACCCCGCAGCGCCGCCGGATCGAGCCCGCGAGAGCGAGCCGCCACCGCGATGTTGTAAGCGCCCGACGAGGGAGCCAGCCTGTGAAGGAACCAAAGCGCCCGCTCTCCCCAGGACAGCCTCGAAGCGCTTGCCGGTTCCCCCTCGCCCGGGCGGGTGTGAGTGCGTGTGGGAGAGGGGGTTAGGGGGTGAGGGTCCACCAACATCTCGGCCAGCCGCTGAGTCCCAGCCCCCTCCAGAATCTCAGCCAAGGGCAGCTCCACCCCCAGAGCCAACCCCACCGCCCCCTTCAGCTCGATCGCCGCCAGCGAATCGAGACCATGCGCCATCAGCGGCTGCCGCGGATCGATCGCCCAGGCGGCGACCCCCACAGCCGCCGCCGCCCGCTCGCGCAGGAAGCGCTCCAGGAGCGCCGCGCGTTCCGCGGGGTCCGCGAGGAGAAGGTCTTCCCGCGTGACCACTGCCCCGGCTTCGACCGCACCTTCGGCCAGCGCGCTCCGCTCGAGGACCGTCAGCTCGCCGGTCAGGTACAGCTCGCGGCAGAGGCGGCGCTGGATCTTGCCGCTCGACGTCTTGGGCACCGTGCCGGCGCGCACCAGGACCACCTCGTGCGCCTGCACCTCGTGCTCCTCAGCAATCGCGCGGCGCATCGCCGCGGCCAGCTCCTCGAAATCGCTTCGGCGCTGCCGCTCCACCTCCTGGACCACCACCAGGCGCTCCTCGCCGCCAATCTCCGCCGCGAAGACCGCGCCGCAGCCGGGCCGTAGATCCGGGTGGCTGCGCTCGGCCGTCAGCTCCAGGTCCTGCGGATAGTGGTTGCGCCCGCGCAGGATGACCAGGTCCTTGATCCGCCCGGTGACGTACAGCTCGTCGTCGCGGAGCGCGCCGAGATCGCCGGTGCGCAGGAACGGTCCCTCAGGATTGATCCGATCTCCCTCTCCCCAGCCCTCTCCCCAGGGAGAGGGAGCGGGTTTTGCGAGCCGGGCGCGGAAATCGCGCTGCGTCGCCTCGGGATTGCGCCAGTAGCCGCGCGCAACGCTCGGTCCGGCGATCCAGATCTCCCCGGTACGGCCGGGCGCCAGCTCGACGCCCGCTTCGGGGTCGACGACCGCGATCCGCTGCTCGCCCCAGGCATGGCCGCAGCTCACCAGGTGGCGCTCGTCGACATTAGAGATTCGCGGCGCCCGGTCCGCCGCGCCGCCGCTGACGAAGAGCGTCGCCTCGGCGAGCCCATAGCACGGGTAGAAGGCCTCGCGGCGGAACCCGCTGGGCGCGAACGCCGCGGCGAAGCGCTCGAGCGTCTCGGCGCGCACCGGTTCGGCTCCATTGAATGCCAGCCGCCAGCTCGACAGATCGAGATCCTTCCGGTCCTCGGGGCCGATCCGCCGCACGCACAGGTCATAAGCGAAGTTCGGCCCGCCGGACGTCGTCGCACGGTAGTGGCTGATCGCCGCGAGCCAGCGCAGCGGCTTCTGCAGGAAGGCCACGGGCGCCATCAGCACGCAGCGCGCTCCGACGTGGAGCGGCTGGAGCACGTTCCCGATCAGTCCCATGTCGTGGTACAGCGGCAGCCATCCCACCACGACCGAGTCCTCGTTCTGGGCGAAGGCGTCGCCGATCATCTGCTCGTTGTGGAGGAGATTGGCGTGGGTGACCATCACCCCCTTCGGCGTCGCCGTGGAGCCAGACGTGTATTGCAGGAAGGCAACCGATTCCGGGTCTGGCTCGGGGATGTCCACGTCCGCCGCGGTCAGATCCTCGGTGGCGATCCAGCGCGCCGCCGCCAGCTCGGGCAGGGCCGGCGAGGCCTGCACCCCCGCGAGAATCGCGGCGGTGGTCAGCGCGGCGCGCGGCTCGGCGTCGCGGGCGATGGCCCGCAGCCGGGTCTGGGCGCGGTCGTTGGGGCGCGGCGGATAGGCAGGAACCGCGATCACACCGGCGTACAGGCAGCCGAAGAACGCGGCGATGAACTCCAGGCCCGGCGGATAGAGCAGCAGCGCGCGGTCGCCCGGCGCCAGCGACTCCGTCAGGGCGAGAGCGATGGCCCGCGCGCGGCGGTCCAGCTCCGCCCAGGTGAAACGCGCCCCTTCGTCCTCGCCGTCCGCGAGAAAGATGAAGGCGTCGCGCTCCGGCCGCTCGCTGGCCCGAAGGCGAAGCAGCCCAGAGAGAGTCGCATGCCGGATGCCTGAAGAACGCATGGTGTGGACTGCCTTTCGGATCAGCGAGATGACCACGGGCGCCCGCGCGGCGGATCCCGCGAGGCCCTTTCTACCAGAAGTGCGCCCCGGAAGCGCTACGGGACAGGAGAGAGAAACAGCGGCACCACCTCGAACCGCTCCACGTCCACCAACCCCAGGTCGGTGAGCTTCAGCGTGGGGATCACCTCCAGCGCCAGGAAGCTCATCGCCATGAAGGGATCGCGCAGGCGCGCACCCAGGCCGTGGGAGGCGTCGAGGAGGGCTTGCATGCCGTCCCGCACCTCCTCGATCGGCCGGTCGGACATGAGGCCGGCCAGCGGCAGGGGCAGCAGAGCCAGCACTGTCTCGCCGTCGGCGACCGCGAGGCCGCCTCCGGTGCTGGCCACCGCCAGCGCGGCGGTGCGCATGGACTGGTCGTCGGCGCCGACGACCACCAGGTTGTGGTGGTCGTGCGCGACCGTGCTGGCGATCGCGCCCCGCTGCAAGCCGATCCCGTGGACGAAGCCGAGGCCCAGACCGCCGGTGCCGCGGTGGCGCTCGACGACGGCCATCTTGAGGAGGTCCCGCGCGGGATCGGCCACCGCCTGGCCGCCGCGGAGGGCCGCGTCCATTTCCAGGCTCCGGGTGATGAGCTGGTCGGGGATTGCGCCGATGACCCGCACGCGGCTTCCCGCGGCGGGGATCGAGAAGTCGAGCCGGTCCGCCGCCAGGTGGACGGTCGGGGGGAGCTTTCGGATCGGAGATGGCTTGGAGGCGATCAGCCGGCCATCGCGGGCCACCAGGACGCCGCCGCGAAAGACCATCTCGGCCCGCGGCTCCCGGAGATCGGCGAACACGACGAGGTCCGCCCGCCGGCCGGGCGCCACGGCCCCGCGGTCGCGCAGGCCGTAGTGCTCGGCCGTGTTGAGCGTCCCCAGCCGGATGGCGGTCACCGGATCGACCCCCTCCGCGATCGCGATGCGGATCAGGTGGTCGATCGAGCCCTCCTCCAGGAGGTCGGCCGGCTGGCGGTCGTCCGTGCAGAGGCAGAGGTGGCGCTCGGTGACGGGGGAGACCAGGGGGAGGAGCGTCCGCAGATTGCGGGCGTTGGTCGCCTCGCGCAGGAAGATCGTCAGGCCGGCGCGCAGCTTTTCGCGGGCCTCCTCGACGGACGTGCACTCGTGGTCGTTGTGGATCCCTGCCGCCACGTAGGCGTACAGGGAGGGACCGGAGAGACCCGGGCAGTGGCCATCGATCGGCCGGCCGCGGAAGGCCTGGAGCTTCGCAAGGACCCCCGGATCGCCGCCGATGACGCCCGGGAAGTTCATCACCTCGGCGAGCCCGAGCACCCGCGGATGGCTGAGCAGTGTGGAGAGGTCGTTCGCCTCCAGGCGCGCTCCCGAGGTCTCCAGGTGGGTGGCGGGCACGCACGAGGAGGCGTTGACCAGAACGTCGAGCGGCGCCCCTTCGGCATCCTCCAGCATGAAACGGATGCCGGCGAGCCCCAGGACGTTGCCGATCTCGTGCGGATCGGTGACCACCGTGGTCACGCCGCGCGGCACCACGGCCCGCGCGAACTCCGCGGGCGGCACCATCGAGCTCTCGATGTGGACGTGGGCGTCGATGAACCCGGGGGCCACGTACAGGCCCCCGAGATCGATCTCTTCGCAGGCTTTGAGGGTTGTGCCACCACCCAGGCCCGTCACGATCCCCCCGGCGACGGCGATGTCGGCCGGGTGGATCTCGCCGGAGAGCACGTTGACCAGCCGCGCGTTGCGCAGCAGCAGGTCGGCGGGCTCGTCGCCTCGGGCGACGGCGAGGGTCCGGGTCAGGTCGTCCACGTTTTAGCGGGCGCGTTGGGCATCGCGATCCACAGGATCAGATAGACCAGCATACCCGGAAACCCCGCCGAAGCGACCGACACGACCACGTAAAGGATGCGCGTCATCGTCGGGCTCCAGCCGAGCCAGTCGGCGAGGCCGCCGCAGACGCCGGCGATCATCCTGTGAGTGCGAGAACGGTAGAGTGCCATCGTATTCACCTCCCGGCCGGCCCCAAGAGAAGAAAAATCGAGGCCGGCTCTCCCTTGCAACTACGACGCCGGGGCCAAACGGTTTCGTCTCTGCACCGCCGCCAGCCAGATGCAGAGCAGAATGGCTGGCAGTCCGATCGCGCCCGCGCCCACGAAGAAGAGGGCGTAGGACTCCATCAGGGTGTGCCCCTGAGCCTGGAGGCCCTCGACGACGGCCCCGGAGAAGCCCTTCAGGAACTTGCCGACGATCGCATAGGTGCTGCTGAGCACGGCGTACTGGGTCGCCGTGTAGCCGAGAGTGGTCAGGCTCGACATGTAGGTCACCAGGGCCACGCCCGCGACGCTGACGCCGAAGTTGTCGCACATCATGATGGCGCCGAACAGCCGGGGATCCCCGCCGTAGAAGGCGAGGATCGCGAAGCTCGCGATCCCGAGGCCCTGCAGGATGCCGCCGATGATCAGACCCTTCATGTACCCCACGCGCGCCACCAGGAGACCGCCGGCCGCGATGCCCATAAAGGAGGCAAGGAGGCCCACCGTGCCGCGCACGGCGCCCACGGTGTCCTTCGAGATTCCGAGGTCGTGGTAGAACGGCGTGGCCATCGGGCCCATGACGAACTCCGGCAGCCGGTAGAGGCTGATGAACACCAGCATCAGCAGGCCCACCCAGCCCCAGGTGCGGAAGAAGGCGAGAAATGGTCCGACCACGGCGTCGAACAGCCCCCGGGGCGTCCACAGCGGCGCTTCGGCCGATTTCTCGTGCAGGATCTCGTCGGCGCCGGCCGGTTCCTCTGCCTTGAACGTCGCGAAGATGCCGATCAGCATCAGCACCGCCATCAGGACATAGGAGATCGGCCAGCCCAGGTGCTCGGCGGCGATGAGGATCAGGGCGTCGCTGGTGATGACGGCGATGCGGTAGCCGAGCTGATAGGCGCTGGAGAGGAGGCCGAGCTCCTCGCCCGAGTCGGCGGCCTCGATCCGCCAGGCGTCCACCACGATGTCCTGGGTCGCCGAGGAAAAGGCGACGACCAGAGCGGCCACGCCGATGGCCACGAGGCCGCCCCGCGGTCCGGTCGAGGCCATGGCGATCAGGCCGCCGGCGATCAAGACCTGCGAGACCAGGATCCAGCCTCGCCGCCGCCCCAGCCATTTGCCGAGCCAGGGCGCATCGAGCCGGTCGATCAGCGGCGACCAGAGGAACTTGAAGGAGTAGGCGAGGCCCACCCACGACAGGAAGCCGATCGTCTTGAGATCCACCCCCTCGTCGCGCATCCAGTAGCCGAGGGTGCCCGCGGTGAGAAAGAAGGGCAGGCCCGACGAGAAACCCAGCGCCAGCATGATGGCGACCTTGGGCCGGCGGAGAGCCCTGAAGACATCGCCAATGCCGGCTTTGCGTGGCTTGGCGGCAGGGGATTCGGTCATCGGCAGAGCTTACAGCGATTCCACCCGCGCCCGCAGCCGGACGAGCCCCTCGGTGACTTCCTTGAGCTCGCCGCGGACGGTGTTCAGCTTGTCGCGCTCGGCACGGACGAAGCGGGTGTAGGGGGCGATGGCCTCGTCGACGCGACGCAGGCTGGCGTCGATCTCGCGGTCGAACTGGCCGGTCAGCCCTCCCATGAGCTGCTCGCGCAGCCCTTGGATCTTCTCCCGCAGCTCCTTCTTCGCGTCGTGCCGCCGGTTGGGGATGATAAAGAGGCCCAGGACCGCGATGCTGCCGGCGGCGAGGATGCCGGTGAAGTCCGCCGCCGCGGTCACCGCGAGGTGGGTGAGCGCCACGCCGAGCCCGATCGCCCCGACCTCGGCGAGCGCCGTCCCCGCCACCGCCACCTGGACCGACTCCGCCAGTCGGCTCGCCTCGGCCTCCTTGTCATAGCTCTCGATCGACCGCTGGGCCGACCGGCCGACGCTGTCGAGCAGGCGCGTGCGGTTCAGGTCGAAGCTGCCGCCCATCTGCCCCACGATGCGGTCGGCGTGCTCGTGCCGGCGCTTCTGGAGCCGGTCCATCACCGCCTGCCAGGTGCGCAGGTCGGAGGAGACCAGCCAGTCGATCACCTCGGTGACGCGCCGCTCGATGAGCTGCGGCGAGTCGCCCACCACCTCGCGCTCGAAGTCCGCCTTCATCTTGGACTTGTTGATCAGGTCGAGGAAGCGCGCCAGGCGCATGGTGTCGTCGAAGAACTTCATGCCGCGGTTCTCGAACTCCTGGAGGACGTTGTCCACGTCCGCCAGGCGGTAGCGGAACTCCCGCTTCATGTCTTCCTTGTAGTGGGCGAGCTGGCCCTCCACGTCCTCGATCGTCGTGAAGTCCTCCTTGAGGAGGTCCAGGCGGCGGTCGGCGATCTCCAGGTAGCGGCTGGAGAGGTGCGCGCCGATCCCCAGCGGGTTGAGCAGCTTCAGGCGCACCCGCTCCTTCTCGTCCAGGGTCTCGACGATGTAGCGCTCGAGCTCGGCGAAGCGGCTCTGGGCGTAGAGCGCGGAGTCGTTGGTCTTCTTGCCGCGCAGGGCGAGGCGGGCCGCCACCGGGAAGATCTCGGGGGTGAAGCCGAGGAGAGACCGGGCGTTCTCCGCGATAAAGGCGCGGACGCGCTCGATGTCGGCCGGATCCTCGAAGATGTCGATCTTGTTGAGGACCACCACGATCTTCTTGCCCCAGTCGCGGATGCCCTGGAGGAAGGCGCGCTCGCTCTCGGTGAACGGGCGGTCCGCCGAGGTGACGAACAGGACCATGTCCGAGCGTGGCACGAACTCGCGGGTGATCGCTTCGTGCTCGCGGTGGATCGCGTTCGTCCCGGGCGTATCGACGATGTTGATGTCCTGGAGAAGCTCGACCGGGGCGGTGACACGGTCCAGCGCGGTGCCTACGAGCTCCCGGCTGACCTCGGGGCCGTGCTGGATCAGGTGGATGCGGGTGGTGGTGGGGGTGACCCCCTCTTCGAGGACCTTGTCGCCCAGGAGCGCGTTGATGAAGGCGCTCTTGCCCGCGTTGAACTCGCCGGCCACGACCAGCAGGAACAGCTCCTCGAGCTGGCGGGCCGAGCGCTCGATCGTCTCCTGGTCCTCCACCGAGGCGTCGAACCGGGAGAGCGCCTGCCGGAGCTCCGCCATCAGCCGGCGGTTTTCGGCCAGAAGCTCGTCTTGATTTCGATTGAGAATGCGCCTCAGCATCGGTCCCCCGCCCGGTCTCCCGACGATAGGGGACGATAGCACGGGGCGTGCCATGATCTCATGGCGAAGCGGCGGGCTCCGCCGAGGTCGCGTTCCTGGTCTGAACCCAGGCCACGGTCGTGATCAGGATCAGGAGGATGAGGAGGACCGGCACGCCCCACCAGAGATCGTTCCGGCGGGCGGAGCGGAGCAGGAGCACCGCCATGGCGATCGCCAGGAGAAGCAGTAGGAGGACCTGCAGCCAGAACCCATGCGGCGAGGTTCCGCCCGGTTGAGCGATGACGGCCAGCTCCTCGGTATTCTCCTTGCCGTCGTCGTTCTCGTTCTCGTCCGCGCGCACAGAGCATCCGCCACCACTGTTCCCTCCTCCTCCGTCACCGCTTGAGCCGCTGTTCCCTCCACCTCCACCTCCGTCGCCGTCTCCCCTCCCGCCACCGCCCGAGGAGGCCTTCGCCCCCGCAACAGCCCTCTGCGGTCGCTCGGGCTTCTGGGTTGTCCGGGCGACCTCGTACTGGCTTTTGACGTAGTTGCGGATGTCCTCTTCCCGCTCGAAGAAGAGCCCCCGGTACTTGCTCGCCGCATACGGAGAGGCAATCTCGGCTCGGCGCCAGATGTCGTTTCCCTGTCTTCTCCACAGACCTTCTGCTTGTTGGATGAAGACGTGCTGCCAGTCCTCGACGCTGCGTTCCGCCGGTCCCGACTGGATGGCCGGAGGGATTTGCTCCTTGATCTCCGACACGATCGTACCCTGGGCATCCCAGGCGATCCTGCCCTCCGCCAGAAGGCCCGCCGTCGAGCGGGAGACCTGCGCGCGGGTCTCCTCCAGAAGCGTGCTGCTGTCGAGCGATCTTCGGTCATCCACGACCTGCGGCAGCAACAGGCACCGGTCGTACGACCAGGCTTCGGGTTGCTCCGGGTCGTACTTTCTCACCTCCTCTTCCGGCGGCATCCATCGCCCCGTGGCGAGACTCGGAAAATGTTCGAGGAGCTGGGCCTCCGCGATGGCGCCCCGGACGCGTTGCAGGGGCAAGGCCAGAGCGGTCTCCAGGTTGGTCCGGAGCGTCTCCCGCAGATCGGGGGCCGCGAGAGCGAGACCGCGCAGGCGGGCCTGCAAGGCGGCGCGCCGGGGAGCTTCCACGCCGGCGGCGTACCGTTCCGACGCCCGGGCGGCGATCTCCGGCAGGAGAGCCTGCACGACGAGAGCGCGGCTCCCGTTCAAGGTCTGATGCGGTTGCGGGTTCCCCTCGATCACGGCCCGCAGCCGGGCTTCGGAGACGCCGGCGGGGAAGTTTTGGCAGAAGATCCGGAACTTCTCCTTCTCCAGGGCGCGCGCCCTCTGCTCCAGGCGTGTCTGGACCGTTGGGAAGATTGGATAGAGATGTGGGGTTCGGCCCGCGGCCCGCCGCTGCTGCCGGACCTGCTCGACGGCAGCCCGCAGGGCGCGCGCAATGTCCTCCGCGGCACGGGCTCCGTCCGGCACGGGCCGGGTCAGCGCTGCGGCCTGGCTCTCGTGCTGCGTCCGCGCGTCCTGGATGGCGCCGGCGGCCGATTGCTGGAGCGCCCGGGCGGACTCCTCGAGGAGCGTGGTCTGCCGGCTCATGCGGGCCACCAGGGCCTGGGCCAGCCGATCCTGCGCCGCGGGCTGCCATCCCACCCGGACCAGCTCCTCGACCTCCTCGACGGCAGGGTAGGCAACTCCGGAGAGCCGGCGGAGCTGCTCCTGGGTGGCCAGCTGCCGGGAGGTCTGGAAGAGGCTTCCGAAGCGCGCACCGGCATTCCGGGCGATCCCCTGCTCGATCTGGCCCTTCATCCCGGTCTTGATCTGCTGGAGCAGCCAGGCCTCGGAAAACCAGCGGTCCCGCCCCCCGGGGTTGAAGCCGGCATGGACGCGCCGCAACCGCTCGCGTAGGGCGTGCCGCAGCCGCTGCTCGTACTCGGCGGCCAGGAGCTGCCGGCTCTCGGCGGCTTGCGCGTGGCGTGCCGGCTCGCGGAGCATCTGCCCGGCCCAGGCGCGGGCGAGCCCGGGCAGCTCGATTGCGGGAAGATCGGACACGACCTTTTTCGCCGCCATCATGGCGGCGAGCTGCTGGCCGGAGCGGACGGCCTCCTCAGAGTGGTCCGGGGGGCCGGCGGCAGCGGCTGGAGGGAAGGCCAGACCGAGTGCCACCGCCAGCGCGCTCCGGAGACTTCGGGAAACGGGTCTTGCCATGGCGAGCTTCTCCTTTCAGGCCTGGAGCTGCGCCCAGCTCTTCTCGAGGAGCGGATAACGGTCTTCCTCCAACTGGTCGTGCCAGTGCCGGAGGACCCTCCGGTACAGCTCCGCCGCCCGGGCGCGCCGTACCTTCTCGGGGATGGCGGGATCGATGATTTCGTCGAGCATGCGAGCGGAGTCCTGGTCCAGGTCTCCGACGCTGCCGGACGTCAGGAGCTCCGAGAAGATGCGGCTCACCAGGCCGACCTGCAGGTCCACCACCTCCTGTTCGAGCCCGGTCAGGGAATCGAGGATCAGATTGTGGATCTGCCGCCGGTTCGCCGCGGTAATGGTTCCAGGGCTGGAGGAGAATCTCCCCACATCCCCAAGTCCCCCGCTGTCCGCGGCCCACCGTTGCACCTCGATGCCGGCCGGGTCGATCACCCCCGCCTTGCGGAGGATCTCCGCGTAGAGCCGGCCGGCCTCGGCGGACAGAGCACGGGGAGAGCCGTCGCCCAGGACGTCGCGGGCGCGGCCGCAGAGGCGCCGGAAGTCTTCGTCGGCGACGCGGGTGCCGCTCCTCCGCACGCGTCCCGGCTCCGGGAAGAGGTTGAGACCGAAGGCGCCGCGCTGCTCGGCCTTCGCCTCCTCCAGAGCGCGCAGCAGCTTCTGGAGCTGCACGTCGGCCTCCAGATCGCGGGTCTTCAGCTCGGCGATCTTCCCGTCCTCCTCAAGAATCTTCTGGAAGGTCTCGGCGGCCCTTTTGTAGGCTTGAATGCCGGTGATGATGACAAAGGTGAGGACCAGGACCAGCGGGAGCAGCACCTGGACGAGGACGTTCCACGCGTCCTCCAGCCGCGTGTCCCGCGCCTCCGGGCTCTCTCCGGAAAGCAGCCGGTCGAGCAGGTCGTCGTCGCGATTCTCCATGGCGAGGCCTCAGGTCATGAAGGCGCGCAGGGCCGCGAGCCACCGCGCCAGCCGCGGGAAGCGCGGCTCCCTCGGGCTCTGGCGGATCGAGCGCCGCAGGGCGATCATGCGCCGGCGCATCGCGAGGGTCCGGCGCCGGATCCTGGCCACGGCCTCCTGGGCCGACCAGGAGGCGGCGGCGGCGTCCCGCAGCGGCGCGGCGAGCCCCTGAATCTGCCGCTCGACGCCAATGCCCAGGGCGTCGAGGCGGCGCTGCTCGGCGGCCAGGGCGGCGGTCAGCGCGGCGAGGCTGTCGCGGACCTTTTCCTGCTCTCCAGCCTGCTGCGTGCGCACCCCTTCCAGCCTCTCCTGGATCTGTGCCGCCGCGTCCAGATGAGCGTCCCGGAGTTCCCGGCCGAGCTCGATGAGCCCCTCTCCGATCTTCGTGGCGACCAGGACCAGATCCGCGTGAAGCGATGCCTCGGTCTGCCGCATCCTCTCCGCCTGGGCGTCCCCGACCTTCCGCACCACGGCCTCGACGAGGCGGGTGAGCTGCGCCTCGGGGTCGAAGGCGGAGACCCGGTCCCTGAGGTCGAGGAGCGCCTCGCTCGTCCGCGCCGCGCTCTCCCGGAGCGCGGGCTCCCGGCCACTGCCGGAGACCAGCGCCTGGGACGCCGCCATGGCGCTGGATCCCAATCCGTCGAGCCGGCCCTTCAGGTCGTCGAGCATCCCGGTGGGCTTCGCGGAGCCGATACCGGCCTCGCGGACGAGCCAGCCATAGGCGGAGCACGTCGGCGGAGCGAGGAGGTAGGCCGCCACCACGCCGGCCAGAGTGCTGAGGAGCGCTGTGCCGAACGCGGTGACGAGGATCGTGACGCTCTGGGCGGGGTCCTGCTTGGTGTTCAGCTGGTTGCCCAGGAGCAGGAAGGCCCAGAGCGTGCCGATCAGGCCGAGCTGGACCCAGGTCGTCTGGTAGTCGGGCGAGAAGGGGAAGCGCTCGCGGCTGCGGCTCACACGCGCCTGGAGGGCTTGGATCGGGCGGAAGAAGGCGAGCAGCGCGCTGGTCGTCGAGAGGAAGAAGAGCAGAGGGACGAGCGAGGTGACGGTCGAGACGTCCAGGCTCAGGCTCTTCCAGAAAACGATCCAGGGGGCCGGAAGGACGAGCGCCAGGGCGCGGCCGAGCTGGGGGAAGGCGCCGGCGAGAGCCACGTCGACATTGACGAGCCAGTACTGGGCGGAGGCGAGGAGCCCCGCCACGGACGGGAGGAGAGAGAGAAGAATGAAAAACCGCGCGCTGCGTCGCCCGCGCAGGGCGCTCCAGCCGCGCTGCGGTGGGCTCATCTCGGCAGCGGGAGTCTTCGGCTCGGTTGCGGGGCTCATCGGCAGCTCCGGATCTCGTCCTGGGCCTGGCGAACGTACTTCGCATCGGCCGGCGAGCCCAGCGTGACCACCTTGCGGAAGTCGGGCAGCGCCTGCCGGCAGCCCTGCGCGCGCGCTGTGCACCGCCCGCGATGGAAAAAAGCCGCGAGGAAGTCGGGGGCGAGCGCGATGGCGCGGTCGAGATGGCGCAGCGCCGCCGGGCAGTCGTTGCGGAGCGTCGCCAGCAGCCCCAGGTAGAAGTGGGTTTCGGCGATCTTCGAATCGAGGGTGAGGGAGCGCTCGAGGAGCCGCCGGGCTCCCTCGGAGTCGCCCTCCTCGTGGCGCAGCCGCGCGAGCCCGAGGAGGGCCCACGGATTGTTCGGATTGAGGGCGACGGCGCGCCGGTAAGAATCCCGCACGACCGCCAGGGAGCAGGCCGCCGTGGCCAGACAGGACTCGGCGAGCTGGGTCAGCGCGTGGTCGCTCTTCGGATTGCGGGCCACGGCCTCGCTCCAGTAGCGCGGGCTCGCTCTCTCCTCGGCGAGCCGCCCGAACCCGCTCTGGGCGAAGCGGCGCCGGAAGCGGAGATACTCTCGCACCGTGTCCATGCGCTTCGCCTCCTCCCAGGCGCCGGCTTCGATCCGGACCGCCCGCACCTCACCGACGTGCGGACCGTTCGGAAACTCGCGGAGGTAGAGATCGCAGGTTTCCACCGAGGGCCACTCCCGGACCGCAGCGAAGCGGAGGCGCTCCCGTCGGCGGCGCACCGCCTCGGTGTATCGGCCCGCGGGAAACTCCCGCAGGTAGAGGTCGCATGCGGCCAGCGAGCCGGCGGTCTTCACCTGGGCGTACCGGAGATCTTCCCAGAGCTCCTCGGCTTCCCGGGACCGCGGAGAGCGGGGATGCGCCAGGTGCCAGGCTTTCACGGCTTCGACGTTCCCGGACGCCTTCACCTCCTGCCAGGCGATTTCGTCCTCCTCCTGCCGCACCGGGATTTCGCCCCGGTTGTCGGGGATCGCGTCCTGGACCGGGTCGGGGGCTGGCGCCGCGGGGCTCGCAGGGCATCCGGCCACAGTGGAGCAGGAGAGCAGGACCACTGCGGCCAGGAGCCCGGCGAAAAAAATGGGTCCAACGGGTCTCGGCATGGGGCCTCCGGTTTGACTGCGCGCTCCACGCGCTCATCCTGGAAAGACCCCTTGCCGGGAGGTTTGTGTCGGTCTGCAGATCGGGCGTGCCATCAAGGTGCCGGGCGGCGAGGACGGAGGAGCAGTGCCAGCAGGCCGAACCCGAGCGCGCCGCCAAGGCCGAGCAGCGCGAAGAACTGCTTGGGGTCGTCGAGGAACAGCGGCCGCGGGATCGACCAGGGCTCGGCGCCGCTCGCCTGGAGGAGATCCGCGACTCCGCGCAACAGCGCGTTCTTGTCCCAGTTGAACGTCGTCATGTGGACGTAAATGTCCCTGTCGCGATGGTACTGGTTGATCACGTCGGCCGGCCCTCGCGCCACCCGCAGCTCGGCCAGACGGCTTTGCAGAAGCGCGGGCTCGGCGCGCAGCGTCTCGATGGTGTGGAAGCCACCTCGGCGATCAGGGAGGGTGAAGCCGTAGGCCGGATCGGCGATGGTCCAGCCGGCGCGGGTCTCGACGAGCACCACCGTATGCCCCGACTCGCACGGCACGCACGGGTAGAGCATGGCGAGCGAGCTCTCGATGTCGAGCTCGCGCAACAGGACGGCCAGGAGCTTGGACTTGTCCTCGCAGTCGCCGCCGTGCTCCAGAATCTGAATGGGCGTCGCGTCGAGCTTGCGCCAGAGGTGGTAGCGCCGGTTCTTCCCGGGCTTTACGTTGCGGAAGAGCCAGTCCGTGAGCCGCGTCAGCCGCTCGACCTCGCCGTGGGCCGGCGCGGCGACGGCCACGGCCAGGGCGCGCAGCCGCGCGCGGTCGGCGTTCCACGAGACGAGCTCGATGGTGCCGAACAGAAGAAAACCGAGCGCCGACGCGACGCACAGGCGGTAGATCCAGGTCCGGCGAGACACCACAAGATTTTACCATTTCCTAACGTATTTCTTGATCAAGGATTGTGCCAACGCGGACGCGATAGGATTGCTCCCGGTTTTTTCCATGGAGGAGTCCTTGATGCCCTTGTCGCTCCGCTCCCGTGCCGCAGCCGCAGCTCTCCTGGCCTTATCCCTTCTGACCTCGCCGGAGATCCTGACGGCGGCGGGGAAGCGCCCCATCACCGAGACGGACCTTTTTCGGTTCGTCTGGATCGCCGATCCCCAGATCTCTCCGGACGGCCGGCAGGTCGCCTTCGTCCGGGTGACCGTCGACGAATCGAAGGAGGGCTATGACACGGCTCTCTGGATCGTCTCCGCGGACGACAGCTCGCCGGCGCGCCCGTTCACCTCCGGCCCCCGCGATGCGTCCCCCCGCTGGTCCCCGGACGGCCGCTGGGTCGCTTTCGTCCGCTCGGACAAGGCGGACGAGAAGAAGAAGCCGCAGCTTCACCTGATCCCGGCCCTGGGCGGCGAGGCGTTCCCGATCACCGACCTCCCGGCGGGCGCCTCCTCGCCCGACTGGTCGCCGGACGGCAAGACGATCGCGTTCGTGAGCGGCACCAACGACCGCGACCTGGCGAAGAAGAAAGGGACGGGGAAGCCCGGCGAGGAGGAGCGGGAGAGCGACGTGCGGGTGATCACCCGCGCCGCCTACCGCTTCAACGGCGCCGGCTATACCGATCCCGCCCACCCCACGCACGTGTGGGTGGTGGACGTCCCGGCGGTGGGCGCCGGCCTCCCGGAGCCGCGGCAGCTCACCCGCGGCGAGCTCGACGAAGGCACGCCGGCCTGGTCCCACGACGGCTCGCAGATCTACTTCTCGTCGAACCGTTCGAAGGAGCCCTATTACGACAGGCCCAATGACGACGTCTGGGCCGTGCCCGCGCGCGGCGGCGAGGTCCGCCCGGTGGTGGACGTGGATGGTCCGGTCAACGAATGGTCCGTGGCTCCCGACGGCCGCCGCGTCGCCTTCTCCGGCTTTCTGAATCCGGAGAAGCGCCGCTCCTACGACGAGAGCGACCTCCTCGTCCTCGACGCCCGGTCCGGCGCCGCGGCCCGCGTCCTGACGGACCGCTTCGACGGCGACGTCTCCGACTCTCTCGCCGCCGACCAGCATGCCCCGCGCGGGGACAACCCCCTGCCGATCGTCTGGAGCGCCGATGGCCGCTCGGTGATCACGACATCGGCCGAGCGGGGCCGGGGCAACCTGAAGCGCTTCGACGTGGAGACCGGCGCGATCGAGCCGGTCACCGAAGGGGACCTGGAGGTGGCGTCCTTCTCGGCGACCCCGGACGCGTCGCGGTTCGCTCTGGTGATCTCGACGCCCACTGTGATCGGCGACCTCTACGTCCTGGACACCGCCTCGAAGCAACGGAAGCTGCTCTACGAGCCCAACCGGGAGCTTTTCGCGGACATCGCCCTCACCGCTCCCGAGGAGATCGTCTACAAGAGCTTCGACGGCCGGCCGATCCAGGCCTGGGTCCAGAAGCCGGCGGACTTCGACCCCAAAAAGAAATATCCGCTGATCCTCGACATCCACGGCGGGCCGCACTCGGCCTACGGCTACACCTTCTTCCACGAGTTCCAGTGGTTTGCCGCCCAGGGCTACGTGGTGCTCTACCCGAACCCGCGCGGCAGCTCCTCGTACGGCGAGGAGTTCGGCAACGTGATCCAGTACAACTTCCCGGGCGACGACGCCAAGGACCTCCTCGCCGGAGTCGACGAGCTGGTGAAGCGCCCGTACGTCGACCCGCAGAGGCTCGGCGTGACCGGCGGCAGCGGCGGCGGCATCCTGACCAACTGGATCATCACGCAGGACCACCGCTTCAAGGCCGCCGTGGCGCAGCGCTCGATCGCCGATTGGGCGAGCTTCTGGTATACCGCGGACTTCACCCAGTTCGACCCGATGTGGTTCCGCGGCGCGCCCTGGGAGGAGCCGGAGGACTACGCGCGGCGCTCGCCGATCTCCCACGTGGATGAGGTGAAGACCCCGCTCATGCTGATCGAGGGAGAAGCGGACCTGCGCACGCCGCCGGCCGCGGGCGGCGAGCAGATGTTCCGCGCCCTCAAGTACCTGAAGCGGCCGGTCGTCATGGTCCGCTTCCCGCGGGAGTCCCACGACCTGTCGCGCACCGGCGAGCCCTGGCACCGCATCGAGCGCCTGCGCCATATCCTCGGCTGGTTCGACAAGTACCTCCAGGGCAAGAACGTCGACGCCTACGACGTGCCGGCCGCCCCCTGATCCCCTCTTTCCGCGCAGCGGGCTCCCCACGCCCGCTGCGCGACGTCCTTTGGTCTTCCTCCGTAGACAACAGTAGACTTATGCCTTCTCCGCATAGGGAGAGAGGAGGGCCGGTGATGCCTCTGATGCGTGGACCTCTGTTGCCTCTGCTCCTGACGACTTTCCTGGCCGCGCCGGCGGCGGCCCGCTGGGTCCCGATCGGACCGGACGGCGGCACGGTGTCCGCTCTGGCGGTCGCGCCCTCGGCGCGCCGGACCGTCTACGCCGCCACGTACGACGGGCTGGTCTTCTGCAGCGCCGACGCGGGGGCGTCCTGGTCGCTCGCCGGACCGGGCCTGCCTTCCGGGTCGGTCGCGACTCTGGTGGTCGATCCCCGCGATGCGTCGACGCTCTATGCCGGGCTCAACGGCAGCACCAGCAAAGGCGGGTTCCGGAGCGTGGACGGCGGCCGGACCTGGACGTCCCTGGGGCTGCCCTTCACCGCCGTCTGGTCCCTGGCGATCGACTCTCGAAACCCTGACGTCCTGCTCGCCGGAACGGGGGAAGGCGCCTTCCGGAGCGTCGACGGCGGCGCGACTTGGACGTTGACGGGGTTGGTTTCCGCGCAATTCGCGGACGTCGTGGCCGTGGCCTTCGACCCTGGCACGCCCGGCCGGGCCTGGGCCGCGCAGGCGGGAGGCGGCGGCGTCTTCCGGAGCGACGACGGCGGCGTGACCTGGACGCCGCGCAACAACGGGCTCCCCGGTTCCGGCACCGCCCCGTCCGCCCTGGCGGTCGACGCGTCCTCCGGGATCGTGTACACGGGGCTCGCGGGGCTCTTCGGCGATCCGCCGCTCTATCGCAGCACAGATGGAGGTGCGACCTGGGCGCCCGTTATTCCCGTCGAAGGGACCACGGTCTACGCCCTGGCGGTCTCTTCCGGACCGGCCTCGACCGTGTATGTCTCCACGCCGGACGGCGTCTTCCGCGGCACCGACGGCGGACTCTCCTGGTCCGGTCCGGATTCCCGCGCGGGCCTCGTCCTCAGCTTCGCCGTTCCTCCGTCTCCGGACGCGACCGTCTACGCCGGAGCCAACGCTCTCGGGGTCTTCAAGAGCACGGACCGGGGGGTCTCCTGGCGGCCGGCCCGGCGCGGGCTCAACGCGGCCGGGCTCCAGGCGTTCGCGGTCGCTCCGTCCGCTCCGTCGGTGATCTACGCCAGCCAGACCGGCCGGGGTGTCCTGCGCAGCACTGACGGAGGGACGACCTGGAAGGAGGCCACGGACGGCATCCCCCCGGTCCTCGCACCGCGGGTGCTGCGGGTGAATCCGCTCGATCCGCGGACCGCGTACGCAGCCGACTCCTACGGCCGGATCTGGAAGACGACGAACGGCGGCGCAAGCTGGAGGTTCGTCTCCGACGACCAGACGATGGGCTGCATGTACACCCTGGACCTGGCGATCGATCCGGTCGATCCCGGCAATGTCTACGCGACCGGGTTCAAGGAGACGGCCTGCGAGCGTCAGCACGAGGAGGGGTGCCTCGGCTTCCGCAGCACGGACGCCGGAGAGAGCTGGACCTGCATGAAGGGTGGGGACGCGGCTCTCGCGGTCGATCCGCGGCGTCCGTCGACGCTCTTCTCCGGCCGCTTCGAGCAGATCTTCCGGAGCCTCGACGCGGGGAGGACCTGGAAGGAGGTCTCCGGCGGGTTCCTCCAGGGGACCGGCGGCTTCGTCAGCGCCCTGGCCGTCTCCCCCCGCGCCCCGGAGCCGGTCTACGCGGGCACCAACCTGGGGGTCTTCCAGAGCATGGACGGAGGGTCCACCTGGCGCCCGCGCAACACCGGCTTGCCGCGCCGTCCCAGCGTGTACGACCTGGCCCTGTCCCCGTCGGCGCCCGCGGTCCTGTACGCCGCGATCCAGAAGTACCAGCCGGCCTTCAGCCGGTACAGCGGCTCGCTGTACCGGACGACGGACGGCGCCGCCTCCTGGAGGCAGATCCCGACGGACGATCTGCCCCGGGGGCTGCTCGTGGGGATGCAGGTCCATCCGTCGCGTCCCGACATCCTGTTCGCCGCCCCCATCCGCGGAGGGCTTTTTCGTTTGACCGCAGCCGGAGGAGACGCCCAATGAGACCGACACGTTCCTGCTCGATCGCCCTGCTCCTGGCCTGCGCCGCGCTGCTTCCCCGGGAGGCCGAAGCCGTCGACGACCGCTCGGCCTCTCTGCTCCTCCCACCCGCGGCGGCCGCGGCCGACGATCGCTGGGTCCACCTGGGCCCGTTCGGCGGCCCGGTGTTCGACGTGGTGGTGGCGCCCTCGGCACACCGGACCCTCTATGCCGCCGGAGAGTCCGGGGTATATCGCTCGGACGACGCCGCGGCCCACTGGCACCCGGCCTGGGAAGGCCTTCCGTCGATGGTGCGGGCGCTGGCCGTCGATCCCTTCGAGGCCGGCACCGTGTACGCCGGCACCTGGGGCCTCGACACGGTCATCGCCAGCGTCTACAAGACGGTCGACCACGGCGCCACGTGGACGCCCCTGGGGGTGTCCAATGAAAGCGTCTCCGACATCGCGGTCGATCCGCACGACCCCGCGCGGATTCTCGTCGCCGGCCATGCGAGCCTCTTCCGCGGCGAGGATGGCGGCGCCACCTGGAGCCGTGTGAGCCTCGACCCCGGGCCCTCGGCGGCGCTGTTCGTCAGTGTGGCGTTCGACCCTTCCACCCCCGACGTGGCTTACGCCGCCTCGAGCATGTACGGGATCTTCAAGAGCGTCGACGGCGGTTTGACCTGGGCCCGGAAACAGCAAGGGCTTCCGGGATCGGGATTTTCGTTGCTGGAGGCAGCGCCGTCCGGCGTCCTGTACGCGACCCCTATCGCCCAGCATCCCGCGGTCGTGTACCGCAGCCTGGATCAGGGGGAGCACTGGGCCCGGCTCGGCGCGATCCCTGACGCCGCGATCCGGAGCTTCGCCTTTTCACCGGATGGCTCGGTTGTCCTCGCAGGCACCGACCGGGGTCTCTTCCGCAAGAAGAGCACCGGCGCCGGCTGGACGGCCTTGCGCCCGGGACGGCACGAGAACATTCAGGCGGTTGCGGCGGACCCTGTAGCCTCCGGGACGTTCTACGCGGGGCTCGGCTCGTTTGCCGGCGTCGACGGGCTGCTCGAGAGCTCGGACCGCGGCGCCACCTGGACGCCGGCCAATGAAGGCCTGGGCGGTCTGTTCTTCCTGGCGGCGGCGATCGCGCCATCCAATCCCGCTGTGATCTACGCGAGCGTCGGTGGCTATACCGTGGTTCGGAGCTCGAATGGCGGAGCCACCTGGCGCGTGGTCACACCGGCCGCCGACATCTTCCAGTTGGCCGTCGACCCGCGGGACGAGGACCTGGTCTATGCCGCCGGCGGGTATGGCCGCTTCTGGCGGAGCCGGGATGGCGGCGCATCCTGGACCGGCGACGATATCGAGGACGGAGGCTGCGCCCATCCGGTGTCGCTGACTCTGGACCCCCAGCGCCCGGAGCGGCTCCTTCTCGCCGGTTATCTGGAGCTCGGTTGTGCGCGCGGCCATGAGACGAGCTGCCTCAACCTGGAGACCACCGACGGCGGCGAGAGCTGGACCTGCCTGGAGGGCGTCCGCGATACCGCTCTCTCCGCCCTGGTACCCGATCCCCGTCATCTCAAAACGCTCTACGGCGTCAGTTTCGACGGCGTCTCCAAGAGCACCGATGGAGGGAAGATCTGGTCCCTCCTGGAGAACGGCCCCAGGAACGTAAGCTCGCTGGTGATCTCTCCCCAGGGTACCCTCTGGGCAGGCAGCGCCTCGGTCTTCAAGAGCCGGAACGGCGGCCGGACCTGGCGCAGGGCCGCCCGCGGGTTCCCCGCGAATGGGGTGGTCACCGGGCTCGTCCGGGCGCCGTCCGACTCCTCGGTCCTCTATGCAGTGGTCAGTGTCTACGACGCCGAGAGCGTGAGCTACGGCTATGACCTCTATGCGAGCACGGACGGCGGGGTGTCCTGGCGCCGGCTCCCCGAGCCGCATCTGCCGGTCCTGCCAAGCCCCTTCTATACGCTGCTGGTCGATCCGCGCGATCCGGGAAGGCTCTACGCCGGCACGCCCATCGGCCTCTACCGGCTCGACGGGGCGCTCGATTGAAACGAATTTTTCGGGAGTGACACCATTGTTCTAGGAAAACCTGAAAACCTCCCGGAGGCTCTCCAATGTCCACGCTCCGCCTGCTCCTCCTTCTCCTGTTTCTCGGTTTCATCTCCGTGCCTGGGGTCCAGGCCGGCTCCGCCGCGTCAGACTCCACCTATGCCACCTTGCGGACCGCCCGGCCGGACGGGCGGCGCATCCCGGTGCATGGCCTGGTTCTGGAGCGCGATGCGTTCCGATTTCAATTCGATTCCGGAGAGATCCACTTCCTCGCTCCGGTGGATGGCCGCACCTTCGGAGCGGTCTTCGTGGGGCAGGGGAGCTATCGCCTGACCCCTGCGACGCCCAATGAGCGGCGCCACCTCGCCCTGGCATCGGGCGGAGGGACGGACTTCGAGACCTTGTCGGACACGTTCGAAGACCTCCTGCTCCTCTTTGGCGACGACACGGCGGCCGAGCTGCAGCTCCATGCGCCGGTGCAGACCGGAGCGCCGGACCCGCAGGCCATCCGCGCCGCCCACCAGTGGCTCGAGCGGCAGCGGAAGGACTTCAGGACCAACTTCCACCTGCGCGTCCTGCGCGATCTCGCCAACACGCCGAACCTGACGAGCGGCGCGTTCCTCGCCCTGGTCAAGGGGAAGAAGTTTCCGCCCGCTCTGGCCGCGGTCGATCCGGACGGCGCCGACGCCTTGGGGTTCGGAAACCGCCTGGGCGGCGAGGACACTCTCTTCCTTGTCGCGGATGAGAACCGCGGTGGGATCTGGTACCAGAGCGACCGGCAAGGGGAAGTGACGCGCGGGCGGACTCTGCCGGCCAAGCGGCTGACCGATGCTCTGGGCTATCGCGTCGAAACCGAGATCGCGCGCGACGCGGACGTGCACGGGACGACCACCGTCCACTTCAAGGTCCTCGTGCCGCATTTGCGGTTCGTGCCGCTCAACCTGCTCCCCGAGCTCCGGATCTCCGAGGCTTCGTACGCCGTGGAGACCGCGGGAGCGGAGCCGGTATGGAAGCCGCTGCCGTTCATCCAGGAAGCGGAGAAGGAGGACGCCGACGTTGCGGTCGTGTTCCCCGAGCCTCTGGACAAGGACTCGACGGTGCTCCTGCGCCTCTCCTACGGTGGAGACAAGGTGCTGAGGGATGCCGGCGACAAGAACTACTACGTCGCCGCCCGCACGAGCTGGTATCCGAACCTGGGCGTGTTCTCCGACATGGCGGACTTCGATCTCGTCTATCGCGTCCCCGCGGGCAACGAGGTGATCTCCATCGGGAGGAAGCTCGACGAGCGGACCGAGGGCAAGCAGGTGGTGACCACCTGGAAGACCGATGCCCCTGCGCAGGTGGCCGGCTTCAACTATGGCAAGTTCAAGAAGCTGGAGCAGCAGGACGCCACCAGCGGCCTGATGGTTCAGGTGTTCACCAATCCCGGGACTCCGGACATCTTCTTCAGCTTCGGCGACAGCCCGCGGAGCGGAATCGATCTGGGCTCGGGCGAGGTGAGCGAAGGCGAGGCGGGATTGGGCAAGATCGATCCCACTCGTCTCGCCGATGGGGCGATGGCCGACGGGCTCAATTCGGCGCGCCTGTTCGCCACCTGGTTCGGGCCGCTGCCGCAGAAGCACGTGGCCATCACCCAGCAATCGCAATGGTTCTTCGGGCAGTCGTGGCCGACGCTGATCTTCATGCCCTACCTCTCGTTCCTGGACGGGACGCAACGGCAGCGGCTGGGCCTCTCCCAGGCCAAGGAGTTCATCGACAACGTCGGCTATCACGAGTTCGCCCACCAGTGGTGGGCACATCTGGTGGGGGCCGCGACCTACCGCGACCAGTGGCTGGAGGAGGGCTTCTCCGAGTTCTCCGCGGCCGTCGCCGTCCAGCACGTCAAAGGCTGGGGAGCCTACGAAAAATTCTGGAGCGACTCCCGCAAGCGGATCCTCGACAAGTACCCGGGTAACGACCGGCCCAACTGGCAGGCCGGACCGATCACCCTCGGGTTTCGTCTCTCCACGCAGCGGACCCCCTCGGCGGGCTCGGTCCTCATCTACTCGAAAGGGGCATACGTCCTCCACATGCTGCGCCTGATGATGCGCGAGCCGGCCGCGCCTGATCCGGACGCCCGGTTCATCGCCCTGATGAAGGACTACGCCACGACGTACGCCGGCAAGCTCGCCACGACCGATGACTTCCAGAAAGTGGTCGAGCGCCACATGGTCCCGGCCCTGAACGCCACGGGCGACGGCAAGATGGACTGGTTCTTCGACCAGTGGGTGCACGGTACGGACCTCCCGCGCTATGTCGCCGACCTGAAGGTGGAGAAGGCGGACGGCGACCAGTGGCGCATCTTCGGCCAGGTCAAGCAGGAGGGGGTCGGCCCGGACTTCCGCGCCGTCGTGCCGCTCCAGGTCGACTTCGGCAAGAACGAGACGGCCACGCTCGGCATGATCCCGATGAAAGGCGAGGCGTCGATCCCGGTCGACGTGAAGATCAAGCTCCCGAAAAAGCCGAAGCGGGCCCTGGTCAACGCCCACGGCGAGGTGCTGGCGCGGGAGTAACCCCTGGAAAGTCCCGTTTGACGCGTCTCCCCGCACTCGGGAAGAGTCAGGGGGACTCATGCTCTCCAGAGCCCGCGAGCGTCTCACAGGTGCCTGGAAGCGTCTCGTGTCGCACGAGGCGGTCCCCAGGGCTGCGCGCGCTCGCGATCCCTTGGAAGCCATCGAAGCCCGCCGCGCCGAAGACCGTGTCGCTCTCCTCGTCGAGGCCGGCCGGTTCCTCTCCGAATCCCTCGACTACGAGAAGACGTTCCAGAACCTGGCGAAGCTCGTCCTCCGCGGGTTCGCCGACTACTGCCTGATCTTCGAGCTGCTCGACCCGCCGGCCATGCGGCAGGTGGCGTCGAGCCACGTCGATCCGCGCAAGGAGCACCTGCCGAAACGGCTCGGCGAGCTGTACGGCGTCTTCCCCGAAAACCCCAAGCTGTCACTCTGGCGCGTGGCCCGCTCCGGCCGGAGCGAGCTCGTGCCGCGGTCGACCCTGGAGATGGCGCAATCGGTCACCCAGGACCCGGAGATCCTGGTCATCTATCGCCGCCTCCAGGCCGGGTCGCTCCTCATCGTCCCCCTGGCGGCGCGGGGGCAGATGTTCGGCGTCATGCTCCTCGCCACCGCCGAGTCGGGGCGCGTGTTCGGGCCGGAGGACCTGGCCCTCGCCGAGGAGATCGCCTTCCGCGCCGGCCTCGCCATCGACAATGCCCGGCTCTACCGCCTGGCCCAGGCCGCGGCGCGCGCCAAGGACGACTTCCTCGCCGCGCTCAGCCATGAGCTGCGCACGCCGCTGACGCCCGTCCTCCTGACCGTCAACGAGATGCTCCAGTCGCACAAGCTCCACGAGAGCCTGCGCGACGGGCTCGAGATGGTCGAGCGCAGCGTCCAGCTCGAGGCGCGCCTCATCGACGACCTGCTCGACCTGACCCGCATCTCGCGCGGCCACGTGAAAGCCCATTTCGAGGTGCGCGACGTCCACCGCCTCCTGATGGACGTGGAGCGTCTCTGCCGCGAGCGCAGCGTCGAGAAGGGCGTGCGCATCGAGCTCCTCCTGGAAGCCTCCGAGCATCACGTCTGGGGCGACATGGCCCGGCTGGAGCAGGTGTTCTGGAAGCTGCTCGACAACGCGGTCAAATTCTCGTCCGACGGCGGAGCGGTGGAGGTCCGCACGTCCAACGCGGCGCACGCGCGGATCCGGATCGACGTCACCGATCACGGGATCGGCATCCCGCCCGAGGTCCTCCCGCGCCTGTTCCAGCCCTTCGAACGGGGTGGGCTCGCCAGCCGCAATTTCAGCGGCCTGGGCCTGGGCCTCGCCATCGCCAAGGCGCTCGTCGACCTGCACGGAGGCCTCCTGTCCGTCGTGAGCCAGGGCTCCGGGCAGGGTGCGACGTTCACCGTCGAGCTCGGCACCGTGCCGCTCCCGGTCCGCCAGCGGACGGATCGCCCGGCCCCGCCGAAGCCCGCCCAGCGCCCCCTCCGCCTCCTGGTGGTGGAAGACCATGGCCCGACCCTGGACGTCCTCACCAGCCTCCTCCAGGTCGCCCGCCATCAGGTGAAGACGGCCCGGGACGTCGCCTCGGCGCGCCAACTCGCCGAGACCCACGTCTTCGATCTCGTGCTCTCCGATCTCGGCCTGCCCGACGGCAGCGGTCTCGACCTGATGATCGAGCTGCGCGAGCGCTACGGCCTCGAAGGGATCGCCGTCAGCGGTTATGGCATGGAGGACGACCTCGACCGCAGCCGGGAAGCCGGCTTCCGCGAGCATCTCGTCAAGCCCGTCACCCTCGACCAGATCACCGCCGCCATCGCGCGCGCCACCGAGGCGTTGGCCCTCAGGTGAGGGGGTGACCCTCAGGTAAGGGGGCCTGGACCTTGCAAGAATGTGAGGTCCATGGCTCAGTGGATCATGCGGATGATGTACGCGGCAGGCAATCCCGCCATCGCTCTGCTCATGTTCATCGAGAACGTCTTCCCGCCGATTCCTTCGGAGCTGATCATGCCGCTCGCGGGCTACATGGTCTCGCAAGGACGGCTCACCCTGCTCGGCGTCATCATCGCCGGCACGATCGGTTCGGTCGTCGGAGCACTGCCCCTCTATTACGCGGGAAGGAAGGTGGGGGAGAAGCGGCTGAAGGAGCTGGCCGACCGGCACGGCCGTTGGGTGACCGTTTCGGGCGATGAGATCGAGAAGGCCAAGCGTTGGTTCGACGGGCACGGCGGCATGGCCGTTTTCTTCTGCCGCCTCGTGCCCGGGGTGCGCTCGTTGATCTCGATCCCCGCAGGTATCGCCGAGATGCATCTGGTCGCGTTCCTTGCCTATACAACGGTGGGGTCAGCCCTCTGGGTCGCCCTGCTGGCCTACCTGGGCCACGTCCTGGGGGCCAATTTCAAGCAGGTCGACAAGTATCTGGACCCGGCGTCATGGGTGGTGCTGGGGGGGCTGGTGGTGATGTATGTGTGGCGGGTGGTGCGGCATGGGAAAGGCGGGCGGCTCACCCTCCCAGCGAATTCCAAAGATGCAGTGTCGCATACGCCCGCCAGGGGCGCCAGCGCTCGCCGAGGGCGGTGATCTCGGGGATTGTGATTCCGTCCCCCTGCGGTGTCAGCACCCGCAAAGCTTTCACCACCCCCAGATCTGACGCGGGAAAGGCGTCGCGGTCTCCGAGGGTGCGCATGCGCACGTAGGAGGCGGTCCAGGGTCCGATTCCGGGCAGGGCTACCAGCACAGTCTGGGAGTCCTCGGCGGTTCCGGCGCGCAGCCGGTCCCAGTCGATCCGGCCATCGAGCACCGCGGCGGCCACGCCCTGGATCGCCTTCGTCTTGGCTCGCGTCAAGCCGGCGCCGATTCCGATCTCTTCCGGACGCGCGGTGGCCACCGCTTCCGGGGTGGGGAAGGCGAGAAACGAGTGTCCGTCGAGCGGGGGGGCGGGCTCTCCGAGAAGGCGCACCAGGCGGTCGATCGTCGTGGCGGCTCCGGCGACGCTCACCTGCTGGCCCACGATCGCCCGGACCATCCCTTCGAAGGGATCGAGGAGCTGTGGCAGGCGGATCCCCGGCCGCCGCGGCACGATGCGCGAGAGCACCGGGTCCGCCGCGGCCAGGGAGTGAAAGCCGGCCAGGTCGGCTTCCAGGTCGAACATCCGGACCATCAGGCGCCGGATCTCGGCCGGGGGGAGGTCCGGTGCGCTCCGGACCTCCAGCGCGCTTCCTCCCTTCCCTTGCACCGGCCGGAGCGCGAGCGTCACGCTCCGGCCGCCGGCGCGGAGGCTCCGCCAATAGGCGCCGTCCGCTACGGCTTCCATGGACGGAACCGTCCGTGCGGCCAGAAACCCCAGGACCCAGGCGAGGTCGAAGTCCGGAGGAAGGGAGAGCTTCACGCCGACCGTTCCCGCCTCTCCCTCTCGCCTGCGAGGATCCGGCTCTTCCGCTCGGTGCCCCAGCGGTAGCCGCCGCTCGCGCCGTCGCCGCGGACCACCCGATGGCAGGGAATCGCCAGGGCCACCGGATTCGTGGCGCAGGCGCGGGCGACCGCGCGGGCGGCCTGCGGCAGCCCGAGAGTCGCGGCGACCTCGCCATAGGTCCGCGTCTCCCCGGCGGGGATCTCCTGGAGGGCTTTCCAGACCCTTTCCTGGAACGCGGTCGCCTGCACATCCAGAGGAAGCGCGAGATGTGGAGAGGTCCCCGCCAGGAAGCCGAGGACGGCCGCGACTCTCGTTCCGAGGTCCTCCGCCCCAGGCTCCGCCCGCTCGATCGAGGCCTGGGGGTATTCCCGCCGCAGCGACGCCGCGAGCTCCTCGTCCGCGTCGCCGAGCGCCACCGCGCAGACGCCGCGCTCCGTCACGGCCACCAGCAGGCGCCCCAACGAGGACGCGGCGGTGGCGAAGCGGATGCGCATGCCCGCGCCGCCGCGCCGGTAGGTGGCCGGCGTCATGCCGAGCCGCGCGTCCGACGTCTCGTAGACGCGGCTCCCGGAGCCGAACCCCGCCTCATAGGTGGCCGCGGCCACGTCGTCCCCCTGCTGGAGGCGCTCTTTGAGGCGCTCGATGCGCCGCGCGCGGACCATCTCTTTGGGCGAGACGCCGGTCAGCCGCTTGAACGTCCGCTGCAGGTGCCAGGGGCTCACCCCGACGGCCTGGCCGAGCGTCTCGAGAGTCACCGGCTCGTCCAGGTGGGCTTCGAGATACGCGCAGGCGCGCTCGACCAGGCGGGCGTCCGGGGCCGCGCCATCCCGGGGGTGGCACCGGCGGCAGGCCCGGAACCCGGCCCGCTCGGCCTCCTCCGGAGCCGTAAAGAACCGCACCCTCTCGCGCCGCGGCCGGCGCGACGGGCATGAAGGCCGGCAATACACGCCGGTCGTGGCCACCGCGTACACGAACTGGCCATCCCGGCGGGCATCCCGCCCTAACACCGCATCCCAGGCAGAGGTCTCGTCGATCATCATCCGTCCCGACAGAAGTGTAGCGCTCATCAGGTTCTCCTTCCTTGTCATGTCTGGAAGGTACCGGAACGCCGGAGGACGAGCCATCCGCTTCTTGCGGTCAAACTGCGGCCAAACCCGCTCCAGGGACCTGGAACCCGGTCCGCGGTTGCACGAAGATCACCTCGGGATTCCTGAGCGAGCCTGACTGATGCCGTTCACCCTCTACCGCCCCGGCACATAAGGCGATGCCAGAAAAGCATCCCACCCGCGCCGCCAGGCGGCCCAGGTGTGGCCGCCGTCGACCCGGAAGACGTGATCGGCCGGTAGGAGGTCGGCGACCAGGCTGTTAGGACGGGCAAAGCGGTCCCGGCTTCCGATAGCCAGGAAGAGCGGCGGATGGCCGGCATCCGGTTGCACGGCGGGGTGCTTGTACCCCTTGAGCCACTCCCAGAAGGCGAGGAAGTCCTGCTGCTCCGGGTTCTCTTGCGGCGTCCAGGACGCGGCTCCTCCGGCCTGGGCGATCTCGTCGGTCAGCTCCTGCTCTCCCAGATAGGGCGCGAGCGTCACGATGCCCGCGATCTCTCCGGGATGGTCCTTCGTGTAGAGGAGCGAGCCGAACCCTCCGAGGGAGATCCCCACCAGCCAGATCTCCTGGAATCCCTGGGCCCGCGCCGGCGCGATCACGTCTTCTTCGAGGCGCTGGGTGATCGTCCTCTCGAAGAAGTAGCCCATGTGGGAGTCGACGCCGATCATCGCGCAGCGCGAGCCGGCGTGCCGCAGCTTTTCGGGGAAGCCGTTGCGCACGAAGTGCTCCGGCGTGTCGCCGCGCCCGGGGAGGAAGACCACCAGGCAGCGGGACTCCGCGGACCCACCGGGGATCGCCAGGGTCCGCATCGGCACCGTGGCCGGACCGGGGCGGTAGAAGCAGCCGGCCGCCACGAGCGCCAGAGCGAGCAGGACTCCCCATCCCCGAGGAGCCCGGGGGGAAGGGGAGCTTCTTTTATCGATGGGTGCCGCTGGGGTCATGCGGAGGGCTTGGTCAGCGGGTCTATCAGCGGCCTACGGGCTCCATCTGATGGGCGAAGACCTCGATCATGGCCTGGTTGAACGCCGGGATGTCATCCGGCTTGCGGCTGGTCACGAGGTTGCCGTCGCGCACCACTTCCCGGTCCTCCCACTGGACGCCCGCGTTCTTGAGGTCCATCTGGATCGTCTCGTAGGACGTCATCTTCCGGCCCTTGGCCACGCCGGAGTCGATGAGGGTCCACGGCCCGTGGCAGATAGCCGCCACCGGCTTGCCGGAGTCGAAGAACGATCTGACGAATTGCTGCGCCCTGGGGAGGCGCCGCAGCTTGTCCGGGTTCATCACGCCGCCGGGCAGGAGCAGCGCGTCGAAATCCTGGGGGTCGGCCTCCTCGAGCTGCAGGTCGACCGGGATCTCGTCGCCCCACTCCGTATGGTTCCACCCCTTCACCTTCCCCTGGGCCGGCGAGACGATCATGGTCTCGGCTCCAGCCTCCTCGAGAGCCCGTTGCGGCTCGGTCAGCTCCACCTGCTCGAACCCGTCCGCCACCAGAATCGCGACCTTCTTCCCGTTGAGTTGCTTCATAGATACCTCCTGGATGGAATTCCGCGCCGGACCGCCCGGCGGCCGTCGTCGAGGCAGAAGGGGAGCAACCTCGATGCCAGGGAAGAAATTACACGGATCAGAGGGGACAGCCGAGGGCAACCACAAGGGTTGCCCCTACGCCACCCGGACAGGGCCAACTGTAGGGGCAGGCCTTGTGCCTGCCCTTTGCCTGCGGAGGGTGGAAATACAAAAGGGCGCCCCAGCCTTCGGGCGCCCTGGATCCAACTTCTGATGAGATTGACTCGAGCTTACTGAGCGGCCGGCGGGGGGGTCATCTCGGTGCCCATGGCATCCGTGGTGCCCATGTCTGTGCCCATGGCGTCCGTGGTGCCCATGTCGGTACCCATGGCCTCGGTCGTGGTCGTGGCGGGCTCCTCCATCGCGGTGGTGGTGCTCTCCTCGACCTCGGCCTCTTCCTTGTGGCAGCCAACCATCGGGACCGCCAGAGCGGCCAACAGACACAGAAGCGACAGGTGAACGAACAGCTTTTTCATTTTCTTTTTTCTCCCTTGTTAAAGGAACTAGATGAAGAACTTCGGGGCGCTCTCTTACGTATTGTCGCCCACCTTGATCAGGTTGATCACCCGCCTCACGCCGTCAGTATCACGAGCGTGCTGTTCGGCCTTTGCGCGGGCTTCCTCCTTGGCCACCCGGCCCTGCAACGTTACGACACCCTCGTTGGTGTCGACATCGATATTGAACGGATTGATATCCCCGTCCGCCGCCAGCTTGGCTTTCACCGCCGATGTGATGGCGGCGTCGTCCACCTGGGTCCCCGCTGTCCGCGTCGAGCTGCACGCAGCCAACCCCAGAGCAACCACCAGCGCCAAACACACCACCGAGAACCGCAGCATCGACTTGTTCATGGCATCCTCCTCATCACTGAGCTTGTTTCGTTTTGAGTCCGTGGCTCACACTCATGCGTCGAGAATTGCTCTGAAGCAGAATTTGTGCCACAGCCTCCTGAAAACAAGTTCTCAGCGAGTCGTCGGACGGAGGGGGAGTATACAACCTACCGTCCGGCTCCTCAAGGGGGTCGGTGTCTCCGGTGCTCGATTGTCGGTTCCGGGTCGTGGAAGGCGTCTACACGTCCCGGTAGCTGTTGAGGCGATTGTAGAGCGTCTTGAGGCTGACGCCTAGTATGTCGGCCGTTTTTCTCTTGTTGCCGCCATACGCGTCCAGGGTGGCCATGATGAGCCGGCGCTCGACCTCCTCGATCGAGGTGCCCACCTGGAAGCACAGACTGCGCTGAAACCCGGAGTCGCCGCCGACCTCGCGGGGGAGGGCGCGGGGCGAAATGTCCTGGTCCGCCATGATGAAGGCGCGGTGGACCACGTTCTTGAGCTCGCGGACGTTGCCGGGCCAGCTGTGGGTGCGCAGCCGCTCCATGGACTCTTCGGTGAACCGCTTCGTCGTCCCCTGCCGCTCGTTGAGCTGGTCCAGGAAGTAGTCGGCGAGGAGCTGGACGTCATCGCCCCTCTCGCGCAGCTGCGGCATCTGGATGGGGAAGACCTGCAGGCGGTAGAGGAGGTCCTCGCGCATCTTCCCATCGTTGACCGCCTTTTGCGGATCGCGGTTGGTGGCCGCGATGACCCGCACGTCGACCTCGACCGGCTGGTCGCCGCCGATGCGGTTCAACTGGCCGGTCTCGAGCACGCGCAGGAGCTTGACCTGCAGCTCGATCGGCATCTCGGTGATCTCGTCGAGGAACAGCGTGCCGGTATGGGCGCGCTCGAAGTACCCCTTGTGCCGGCGGGCGGCGCCGGTGAAGCTGCCGCGCTCGTGGCCGAACAGCTCGCTCTCGATCAGGGTCGGCGAGATCGCGCCGCAGTTGAGCGGCATGAACGGCGCCTTGGAGCGGCGGCTGAGCATGTGGAGCGTCTGCGCCGCCAGGTCCTTGCCGGTGCCGCTCTCGCCGATCAGGAAGACCGAGGCGTCGGTGGGAGCCACCCGGATGAGCATCTCGTAGACCAACTGCATGGGCGGCGAGGCGCCGAGGAGCAGGCCCAGCCGGTCGGTGTGCGGGGTCTCCTCTTCCTCCGTCGTGGCGGCGACCGCCTGGACCGGCTGCTGTTGCACGCTCGCCACGTTGGCGAGGATGCTCTTCAGGCGCCCGATGTCGAGCGGCTTGGTCAGATAGTCGCTCGCGCCCAGCCGGAGGGCCTGCACGGCGCTCTCCACATCGGCGTGGCCGGTCATGAGCACCACCTCGGTCGTGGTGCCGAGATCCAGGTCCTTCAGCAGATCGATGCCGCTTCCATCGGGCAGATACAGATCCACCAGCGCGACGTCGGGGACCCGGTTGCTGACCTGGGCACGAGCGTCGCGCAAGTTACAAGCGGTGTTGGTCGTGAATCCCTGCCCCTCGATCAGCTCGGCGAGAGCCGAGAGGAAGTTGGGATCGTCATCAACCGCCAGTGCATGGGGCATCGCCTACTCCTTCTCCTGTGATGCTGAGTCCTGGAGCGACCATTCTATGTCATAGGCCTGCAGTCCTTCGCCAGAAATCGCAGGCCTGACCTCCGCTCCCTGGGAGGCGAGGATCGAGCGCGCCACCCAGAGCTGGGCTTCGGTCCCCTTTTCGGTCGACCGGATCTCGAAACCCGGTGCCGGCTCGGGGCCGCTTCCCACCACCGATCCGGCCGCGGCGCCCAGGTGGACCCGTGCTCGTCCGCCGGCGGACTCCAGATCGACTTCCAGGGCGCCATCCCGGGGCACGGTGCCGAGGACGGCCAGGCCGAAGTGGAGCAGCGCCTGCCGCAGCAGATACCGGTTGCCGTGCACCATCAGCGGCTCGGCCGGCAGCTGCGTCTCCACCCGCGCCTGCTGCTTCCGCGCCGGGCCGACCAGAAGGGCGGCCAGCTCCTCCAGGGGCTCTCGCAAGTCCAGGATCTCGTCGCGATCCCCTCGGGGAGAGATCTGGGCGATAAAGTTCTCCATCCCGCGGTGCAGCCGGTGGAGCTCCTCCTTGAGCACGTTGACGTAGCGGAGCTGGCGCTCCCGCCCGGTCGGCTCGGCCCCCCGCCCGGAGGCGATCGTCTCCTTCAGCACCTCGATGTTGAACACCATGGCGTTGATCGGCGCCCGCAGGTCATGCGCCACGGCCGGCGTGATCTGGGTCAACGAGCGCATCAGCGCGATCAAACGCAGATCGCTCTCGGCGCAGGTGACCGTCGACCCCTCGTAGACCAGCAGCACGCCACTGTTCGAAGCATTCGAGGCATCCGTGGCGTCGGCGCGAAAGTCGAAGCACAGCGGGCGCCCTGAGGCGCTCTCCGCCCGGGCCATCGAACGCGGTACGCTGCCATCCCAGCGCAGCCCCGCCACCGCGTCCAGGCGCGGCCCCAGGTCGCGCCAGCCGCCGTTTTCGGCGCCGTCCGTGCCGCCCAGCAGCTCGCGCGCCCGCTCGTCCGCGAACACGACCTCGCGGTTCCGGATCACCACCACTCCCGGCTCCAGCCCGCCGTGCTCGCCGTGCAGCTCCTGCCGCGCTCCTCCCTCGGCCGATTTCGCGGAATCCACGGCAGGGTCTTCCTTCACAAAGAGGGTCATCGATTGCCTCCAGCGGTCCCTCCCGGAGAAACAGAAGAGCTCCGGGACATCATTCCGAGCAACCTACAGATAGTTCCTCAGCCCAGGCATCTGATGCCCGGGCTCCCGCAGCGCCGCCGCCAGGAAACTGTCCGCCCACCAGTAGACGTCGTGTCTCTGGACCTCGGAGCGCAGGGCGCTCATCCGGGCAGCGCGCTCCGCCGGCTTCATGCGCAGAGCGCGGAAGAGGGCTCGCGAGGTGGCTTCGACGTTGTGCGGATTCACCAGGAGCGCGCCGCTCCCGAGCTGCGCCGCGGCCCCGGCGAACTCCGAGAGGACGAGGACTCCATCCCCCTTCGTCCGGGCCGCGCAGTATTCCTTGGCCACCAGCTCCATGCCCGCCTTGAGAGGCGTCACCAGCAATACGTCCGCGGCCTGATACCAGGCCTGGAGCTCGGCCGGCTCCAACCAGCGATGGACATAGTGTACCGGTACCCACCCCGGGGCGCCGAACCGGCCGTTGATCTCGCCCACCCGCTGCTCGATCTCCTCCCGCAGCGCCGCGTGCCGGGGCAGGTCCTCCCGCGCCGGCACCACCACCTGCACCAGCGACACCTTTTCGCGCAGCCCCGGGTGCTTCGCCAGCAGATCGGCGAACGCCCGCAGCTTCTCCGGCAGCCCCTTGGAGCGGTCGAGACGGTCCACGCCCAGGATGACGTGCCGCCCCGCGTGCGCCGCCTCGAGCGCCGCCGCCCGCTCCGCCACCTGGGGGCTCTCCGCTCCGGAGGCCACCTCGCGGAAGTCGATCCCGATGGGGAAGACGCCCACCTCGGTGGAGTGGCAGGGGCCCTGCCCCTGCCGGCCCATCTCCACCGACCAGAGCTCTTCGGCGCCGCGGGAGAGCAGCGCCCAGGGCGCCAGCGTCCGCACGCAGGCCACGAAGTTCGCCAGGTCGGTCGTGGTCTGGAAGCCGATCCGGTCATAGGCGAGGAGGGCGGAGAGCAGCCGGTCCCGCCAGGGGAGCATCATGAACAGGTCGGGCGAGGGGAAGGGGAGATGGAGGAAGAACGCCGCCGGGGCCTGCACCCCGTAGCGCCGCATCTCCAGGGCCACGTTGATCAGCGGATGATCCTGCACCCAGACCAGGTCCGAGCCGCCGGAGACCGCCACCGCCTTGGCCACGGCGCGCGCGTACTTGCAGCTCATCCGCCGGAACGCCTGCCAGTGCGAGCGGTCGAAGTTGCACTCCGTCGGAAGCCCATGGAACAGCGGCCACAGGACCTCACCGCAGAAAGCGGACCCGTCCGTGCGGTCGCGCGCCGTCAGCGGCACCGGACGAAGCGAATAGCCTCCCTCCTGAATGGCGCCCGCCAGCACCCGGCGAATCCCCGGCAGCTCCTCGACCGTCACCCCCGGCCACCCGATCCACACGCCGCGGCGGTCGCTCAGCACCGGCGCCAGGGCCGAGATCAGCGCTCCGCGGGCCGGCGCCGCACGCCACCGCGTCCCCTCCTCGCGCGTCAGCACGATCGGCAGACGTTCGGAGACCACGATGATCCGTCCCGGGGTGCGCGATCCCGGCGCCCTCCCGAAACGGAGAGGCTCTGGAAGATTCGCGACGTTGGAGTGACTGCTCATGGGAGACCTCACCAGAGATTGCATCGACGCTGGCCCGGCCCACTTCAAGAGAGAGAGCCGTGCCCTGAGCTGGTGCTGCTGCAAAGAAAGTCGGCCGCTCGGGGCCGGCGGTGGTGCGTTTCCAAGAAAAGCAGGACCCGTGCCATGCGTTTCCGGCCGCTCTCTCCCTCCGGGCCTCTGCGCGGAAAACCCTGACAACCTAGAGGTTTGCCTGGCTTCGGCACGCGCGATGCATGAGGCCCGGAGCGAGCCAGCCGGCCGGGTTGAGCCCCGTGGCCGTACTCGCGGAGGTCCCGGAAGCTCGGGACCGGGTATTTCTTACACAGCGGCTCCGGTTCAATCCAAGGGTGGTCATGCAAGCAAGCGTCGATGTCGAAATCCAGAAGATCCATGAGTCCGAGAGCTTCGACTCCGGTCTCACCGTCGCCGTCTACGTCGATCCGGTCGAGAGCGCCAAGGCCGCCGGCCTGCGCTACGTGTCGGATGACGTGCCGGGCATCCGCCGCCGCAAGCGGGGCAAGGGGTGGAGCTACGTCCTGCCGAACGGCAGCGTGCTCGCCAGCCCGAAAGAGCTCGAGCGCATCCGCAAGCTGGCGATCCCGCCGGCCTGGACCGACGTCTGGATCTGCCCCGTGCCCAACGGACACCTCCAGGCCACGGGCCGCGACGCCCGCGGCCGCAAGCAATACCGCTATCACGCCGAGTGGCGCAGCGTCCGGGACGAGACCAAGTTCGGCCGGATGATCCTCTTCGGCGAGGCCCTGCCCAGGATCCGCGAGAGGATCGAGGAGGACCTCGGGCAGCGCGGGCTCCCGCGCACCAAGGTCCTGGCCGCGGTTGTCAAGCTCCTGGAGACCACCCTCATCCGGGTGGGCAACCGCGAGTACATGAAGCAGAACAACTCCTACGGCCTCACCACGCTGCGCGACGGCCACGTCGACATCGAAGGCTCGAAGATCCGCTTCGAGTTCCGCGGCAAGAGCGGCAAGGACCACTCCGTGGAGATCCAGGACCGGCGCCTGGCCCGCGTGGTCAAGCAGTGCCGCGACCTGCCCGGCCAGACCCTCTTCCAATATCTCGACGACAACGGCGAGCAGCAGAAAGTGCTCTCCGAGGACGTCAACGCCTATCTCAAGGAGATCTCGGGAGAGGACTTCACCGCCAAGGACTTCCGCACCTGGGGGGGCACCGTCCTGATGCTCGCCGCGCTCCTCGACGTGGGGGTCTGCGAGAGCGAGAGAGAGGCGAGCCGAGCCGTGGTGCAGGCGGTGAAAGACGTCGCCTCGAACCTCGGCAACCGCCCCGCGATCTGCCGCAAGTACTACATCCACCCCATCCTCATCGAGACCTTCGTGCAAGGAGAGCTGGTCGACGCGCTCGCCGAGGTGGTGGAGGAGTCGGAGGACGACGGAGCCGCGAGCGGGCTGCGGAAGCTGGAGGCGCAGGTGCTGGGATTGCTGCGGGCTCGGGCGGGGGCGGGGGGAGCAGCGGCGGTGACGCACTAAGGGAGCCCTCACCCCCGGCCCCTCTCCCACAAGTGGGAGAGGGGTGTGGGATAGGGGGTTCGCTGTTCCAGAATGATGCGGTGCGCGAAGGACAGGTAACCTACACCCCTCTCCCGCTTGCGGGAGAGGGGCCGGGGGTGAGGGCTCTTGGGCGGTGGAAGATGGACACAAAAACAGGGCACCCCCCATCCCGGAAGGTGCCCTACCTGAAGCTTGTCACCTGAAGCTCGTCGAGCTCACCTCGGCGGAGGGATCTCCCACAAGCTCATGCGTACTGTTCCTCCCGGTACATGAAGACCAGGTTGTCCTCTTCGAAGCGGTCAAAGAACTCCTCCCAGGAGATGACTTCCAGCGGCTCTTCGTCCTCCCCGGGGAAGCTCGGGAAATCGATACGGATCTCGCCGGGCTCGGTTCCGGCAACTTTGGCGGGCTTGCCGCCCCTTTCTTCTGCCCATTGACGGATCACGTCGTGATCCGTGGTGCTCTTGTTCTCCACGGGATCCCCCTTTACAAGACTGAACCTAGCCGTTCACCACCTCTCCACCATTGGGGTGCAGCACCTGCCCGGTCATACACGACGACTCCTCACTAGCCAAGAACACGAAACAGGGGGCAACTTCTTCCGGCTGGCCGGGGCGGCGGTGACGGACGTTGTGTGAATGGTCGCGCTCCCTTCCTTCAGGTGGGGAAGCGCCGCTTTCGTGACAAAAAAGTGAGAGAAAACATTGGTACGGAATGTCCGCTCGAGCTGCTCGGCGGAGATCTCCTCGATTGTGATGAAAGCGACCTTGCCCTCCAGCTTGCCGCTGCCGCGGTAGGCGCGGTCCTCGGCCTTCGCACGGGGCTCCATCCCGGCTTCGATGCCGGGTTGCCGGTCCTGGTGCTGGGGTGGCAGTGTCTGCTTTTCCTTCTCCTTCTCGGCCATCGCGCTTTCCCTCTCCGTCCTCCCGTCCGCTCCCCTCGGAGCCCCCTCCCCCGGGTTGGGGGAGGGGTGGGGACGCAGGTCAGTGCCCGACCATCGCCTCCTGGTTCACATGGGACTCGGCGAGCTGCGAGAGCTTCTCGTCGGTCATCTCTTCTTCCTGGAGAGTCCGCTCCAGGAGCGTCGCATGCATCTCCTTGCCGAGCATCTCGGCGTAGGTGCGGACCGTGCCGTAGCCGGCGATCTCATAGTGCTCGACGCGCTGCGCGGCCGCGATGAGGCCGGCGTCGATCACCTTGGCGTCGCCCTTCATCTTGAGCATCTCGCTGCCTTCCTTGATCAGCCCCTTCATCCCCTCACACGTATGCCCCTTGGGACTGTCGCCGAGGTCCTGGAAGATCTGCTCCAGCCGGCGCACGTGCTCGTGCGTCTGCAGCAGATGATCCTGGAAGCCTTTTTTGAGATCGGGAGACGTGGCCCCTTCGGCCATCTTGGGAAGCGCTTCGACCAGCTGCGTCTCGGCGCTGTAGAGATCTTTGAGCTGTTCGAGGTAGAGGTCTTTCAGACTTTCGAGTTTCATAGGGGTCCTCCTGGCGAGTGTCACAAAGTTGGAAGATCACCTCCGCGTTTCCGCGAAGGGAGGACGCAACGGTGGGGGATTCCGCAAGAAGCGTGCCGCGCCGCTGGGAGGGCTCCTACATCCCCGTCGCCCGCCGCATCTCCTCCCCGATCCACTCCAGCTCCTCGCGATGCGCACCCGGCACGCACACGTAGATCTCGTGGCCGGGCATGTCGGTCACCCGGAGGCCGGCGGAGCGGAGCATGGCCTGGACGGCGGCGTGGTTGGGGGCCCACCAGTTCGTGGGATCGCCGGCCAGGCGGTGCTCCAGGAAGGCCATCTTGGGCCAGCCGGGAGCGAGGAGGGGCTCGCGCTGATCGATTGGGACGTCGACCGGCGCCTCATAGACGTCGTCGCCCGGCATGGTCAGCGTCTGGAAGATCATGCGGCGGCGCACCTTCCGGGCCACGATGTCGAGCCCGAGCATGGGATAGCGCAGGTGATAGAGGACCCCCATGAAGAGGATGAGGTCCCACTGCTCGTCCGTGCGGGCGAGGTCGTACACCGTCATCTCGCGAAACGACACCTGGTCCGCGAGCCCGAGCTGCCGGGCGGCCCACCCGGCCTGCCGCAGGTAATGAGGATCATGGTCGATGCCGGTCACCTGGGCGCCGCGGCGAGCGAGCTCGAACGAATAGAAGCCCGCGTTGCAGCCGATGTCGAGCGCCGTCCACCCCGACAGGTCCTCCGGCAGGTGCCTGCGCACCTCCGTCCACTTATACGAAGGAAAGTCGCCGAGGAAATGCTGCGGCGCGGTCTGCGTTCCATCCGGCAGATGAAGATTGTGAAACCAGGGGCCGAGGGCCTCGATCTCGTCCGTGAGAGTCGAGCTGGTTTTCGTCATGGGCGCAGTCATGGCTGGGACCTGGAAGGGAGCAAAAGTCCTGCCAGGAGGAGCCCTCACCCCCGGCCCCTCTCCCGCAAGCGGGAGAGGGGAGCAAAACAAAGATGCTGGTAAGGAGTGAGCCGCGGGCTTTGTTTTTCACCCCTCTCCCGCTTGCGGGAGAGGGGCCGGGGGTGAGGGCCCCCCTCAGTCCCGCCCGCCTTCGCCGGGCTCATCGTTGAAGATGCGCCCGAGACCCTCGGCGTCTCCGATGCCGGCTCCGCTGGCGTTCGTGAGGTCGACGAAGAAGACCTCGATCTCCTCCTGCAGGGTGTCGCCGTTCACCAGGACGGTGATCTGCTTCGTGAGATCCCCCGGCGCGAAGGTGAGGGTTCCGGAGGTGGCGATGTAGTCGCTCCCGGCCTCAGCCGTGCCGTTGCGGGTGCTGAAGTCGACCGTCACCGGCGCGGCGCTCGCCTCCGACAGTGAGACCGTGAACACGAACGGCGTGGTCCCCGCATTGCCTTCAGGCAGCTCCACCGTGTCGATCGCGAGGAGCAGCTCCTCACCACCTCCGCCTCCTCCGGTGACCTCTCCGAGGGTCTTGCAGACGAGGTCGCCGGTGACGTCCTCGAAGCCGACCAGGAACGTACCCGAGGGGCAGGCGAGACCGGCATGATCCGGGAAGCGCTCGAACTCGAAGCGCAGGCCCACCACCCGCAGGTCCGCCTGCGGCGAGGCCCGGAAGTGGAGAGCCACAACGTCCTCGCCGGCCGTCAGCGCCGGGAACAGGGCCGAGGCGTCGAGAGCCGTCAGCTTGTCCACAGCCAGCGTGGCGGGCAGGCCGGTGGAGTCGGCGGTGAAAGCATTCCGGCTTGCGCCGTCCTGGGAGATCGACAGGTGCAGGTCGTAGGTGATCGGCCCATCCTTTTTCCCGATCACCAGCACCTGGGCGCCGGTGAAGCCGTCCAGCGCAGCGGGCACGGCGAACGTGAAGTGGGCCTCGCCGGAGGGAGTGAGCCCCCAATCTCCTACCGCCACGTCGCCCTTTTCACCAGGCGCGATCCAGATCTCATCCGCGGAGGCGGGTCGGGCGACGAGGAGGGCGCCGAAGCCAAAGAGGACGGCTCCGATCATCAGGCATCGCTTGTTCATGACGGTCTCTCCTTCCGCAGTGCGTGTGCCCCCCGCAAGAGGCACAGGATCAACCAAACTGGAACTGCTTGCCGAACAGCCCATCCTAGGCTCCGGCACCGCCGGCTGTCAAAAGGCCGCGCGGAAAACGGCCTCCCGCCCTCCACCGTAGAATCAGCACACAATGAAAGCTCCGGAGAGTCACCCATGACAAACCGCTCCCTCGCCTTCTCCCTCGCCCTGCTCGCCTCGACTCCGCTCTGGGCCCAGCCGCCCGCCCAGGTCGAGCCGCTGACCGGCAACTTCATCGTCGCGACGGGAGAGGGCCCCCATCACCATCTCTTGAGCCCGGACGTGACGCTCCTCGGCCAAAGCGAGCTCCTCGTCTCCTGGGACCTCTCCTTCGAGCACTACCAGGGCTCGCAGCTGGTCGACTTTGGCTCGGCCATCTCCGCCCGTAAGGTCAGTCTGCAGGGGCAGCCGGTGGGGGAGGAGCTGACCCTGGAGCCTTTCGAGCAGCACACGCACCAGGGTCTTCATCGCCTGGCGGCCGATGCGTCGGGCCGTTTCGGGGTGCTCTGGCAGGAGCTCGACTCGAGCCAGCTCCTGCTGCGCCGGTTCACATCGGATGGGACGGTCCTGGAGACCACCGAGATCGAGCCCGATCCCGGATTTTTTGACCTTCGGGCCCGCCCCGCCCTGGCCATGGACCCGTCCGGACGATTCTCCGCGGCCTGGACGGGGCGCCTCCCGAACGGTGCCTCGGCCGACCTCTGGCTCCAGCTCTTCGACGCCAGGGCGGACCCCCTGTCCGACGCGATCCACATCACGGGCAAGCACTCCCCTGTCCTGGCCATGGCGAATGGAGTCATTATCCTCGTCTACCAGGACGAGGCCACTGCCCGCGTCCAGCGCTTCAATGCCGCGGGACAGCGGCTCGGCCCTGCGGTCCCGGTCGTGGGCCGCAACAGCTTCCAGGCCCTGCCGGCGGTCGCGGCCAACGCCGAAGGGCGTTTCGTCGTGGCCTGGGTCGGCAACCATCGGGGGATCGACGCGCGCGTCTTCGACCGCTCCGGCAGAAAGATCAGCCCGGTGCTCCGCGTCAGCACGGCCACCGTGTACGGCGACAACTCCCCGGACGTCGCCCTGGACGCGCGGGGAAACTTCGTGGTGGCCTGGCAGAAGGTCACGAGCTTGGACGGCCCGCGCGAGATCCGGGCCCGCCTCTACAACCGCGACGGCGTGTCGCAGGGAGGCGAGCTCGTCGTCGACCCTGAATTCACCAGCCAGTTCCTGACCGACTTCCCGCCCGGCGTCGCCATGACCCCCGCCGGCAACTTCCTCGTCACCTGGCCCGAGGACTACAATCCGGACATTGGCCTGCCGGTGGTCGAGGCGCGCCTCTTCGCCCCGCTGCGCGACGACGACCGCTGCGTCTGGCGCGACGGTGCCTTCTTCTGCGACACCGCCGGCGACGGCGACCCGACCCACCTGGAGCACCGCTTCGGCAGGACCGGCGACCAGCCGCTGCTGGCCGACTTCGACGGCGACGGCATCGACGATCCCTGCGTGCGCCGCGGCACCGCCTTCGTCTGCGACACCGCCCGCCCGGGAAGCGCCGACCTGGTGCTCCGCTTCGGAGGCGCGTCGAACCCCCCGCTCGCCGGCGACCTGGACGGCGACGGCGACGACGACCCGTGCCTGCGGAGAGGGAGGGCTTTCCTCTGCGACACCGCCCACAACGGCGGAAGCCCGGAAGTCCGCCTCCCGCTCGGCCTCTCCTCCGACGAGCCCGCCCTCGGCGACGTGGACGGAGACGGAGACGACGACCCCTGCGTCTTCCGGGGGACCACCGGAACCTTCCTCTGCGACACCACCCACGACGGATCGCCCGACCTCACCCACGCCGTGGACGCCCACTCCGGAGATCAACCCCTGCTCGGCGACCTCGACGGCGACGGCGATGCCGACTTCTGCCTGGCGCGGGGAGAGGACCTGTTCTGTGATCGGGACGGCGATGGGGTTTTGGAGGAGGAGACGCTGGCGACGGAGGCGGGGGATGTGGTGGTGCTTGGGAATGTGGATGGGGTGTAGGAGAGGCCCTCACCCCCGGCCCCTCTCCCGCAAGCGGGAGAGGGGTGTAGGTTAGTCAGGGAGTGGCGAGGCGGGAGGCGGTTTCGGTGATTTGGCGGCGGACGGCGTCGAGGTCCAGGACGACGGATTCGTTGGAAAAACCTCAGGATCGTGCAGCCGATTGATCTCAGGTGGGTATCGCGACTCTTGTCGTGTGCGACTTGCCGGGGGTCGAGATGAATCTCTCCATCGACCTCTACGACCAGCTTCAGCTCCGCACAATAGAAATCAACGACATAGGAATCCACCGGGACCTGACGGCGAAATTTCCAGCCGAGTCTGCGGTCTCGTAAGGTGTCCCAGAGCCAATGCTCGGCGTACGTCTGATCACGCCGCAATTCCCGGGCACGCTCCCGAGCTTCAGGTGCCCGCCGTCCGAAACGTCCAGCTCGCATGGACGCTCATTCTACCCACGAAACAGGTAACCTACACCCCTCTCCCGCTTGCGGGAGAGGGGCTGGGGGTGAGGGTCCCGGCGAAGCCGGCCTCCGGAGTGCTGTACCCTGCACCCATGCCCCCACCCGCCCACCTGCGCCTGTCGGACCTCCGCGGAACCAGCCGCCTCGCCATCGAGGCGGCCCTCGGGGTGACCAGCCTCGTCGAGACCATGCACCACAACATCGCCCGCGTTCCGGGCGTTCTGGGGGCTCCCTCCGAGAAGCGCACGCGGGGCATCACCGGCCTCGTCTATCGGAGCATTCGCGGCGTGACGCGCCTGGTGGGAGGCGGCATTGATACGGCGCTTCGGCTCCTTCCATCTCCCGGCGATCCCGCGGCCGGCGCATCCTCGGCCGGGCGCGAAGCCGTGCTCGCGGCGCTCAACGGCGTCCTGGGAGACCACCTCGCCGCCAGCGCCAATCCCCTGGCGATTTCCATGCGGCTGCGCCGCGACGGCGAGCCCACCGGCAAGATCCTCCTCCTCGCGCACGGGCTGTGCCTGAACGACCGGCAATGGCGGCGGAACGGACACGACCATGGCGCGGCCCTGGCCGCCGGCGCCGGGTTCACGCCGGTCTATCTGCATTACAACAGCGGCTTCCACATCTCCACCAACGGCCGTGCGCTCGCCGAGCTGCTCGAGAACCTGCTGCGGTCCTGGCCGGTGCCGGTGGACGAGCTGGTCATCCTCGCGCACAGCATGGGCGGCCTGGTCTCCCGCAGCGCCTGCCACCACGCCCGGACGGCAGGGCACGAGTGGCCGCGCCACCTCCGCAAGATCGTCTTCCTCGGCACGCCGCACCATGGCGCCCCGCTGGAGAGAGGCGGCAACTGGATCGACCTCTTCCTGGGAGCCAGCCCCTACACCGCCGCCCTGGCCCGCCTCGGCAAGATCCGCAGCGCCGGCATCACCGACCTCCGCCACGGCCACCTGCTGAACGAGGGCCTGGACCGCCGGGACCGCTTCGCCCGTTTGTCCGAGACCAACGCCAAGACCAGCGCGCCGCCCGCCGTGCCGCTGCCGGAAGGCGTCCAGTGTTACGCCGTCGCCGCCTCGATCGCCACCCAACCGAGCGCACTCAAAGATCGACTCCTCGGCGACGGCCTCGTCCCCGTGAGCAGCGCCCTCGGGCAGCACAACGACCCTGGCCGGACCCTGCCGATTCCGGAGTCGCAGCGGTGGATCGGGTATGGCATGAACCACTTCGATTTGCTCGAGCGCCGGGAGGTGTATGAGCGGATTTATGGGTGGGTGGGTGACACGCGGTAGCCCCGCCAGGGGTTGAAACCCCCGAGCCTCACGGGCGATTGCCCGAGCCTCTCGGGCGATTGCCCAAGCCTGGCGGGCAGATGCCCGAGCTTCCCGGGGAGTTGCCCGAGCCCCGTGGGGGATTGCCCGAGCTTCACGGGCAGTTGCCCGAGACCCGCGGGCGATTGCCCGAGCCCCGCGGGCGATTGCCCGAGCCTCTCGGGCAGATGCCTGAGCCTCCCGGGAAGTTGCCCGAGCCTCTCGGGCGATTGCCCAAGCCTGGCGGGCAGATGCCCGAGCTTCCCGGGAAGTTGCCCGAGCCCCGCGGGCATTTGCCCGAGCCTGGCGGGCGATTGCCCGAGCTTCCCGGGCAGTTGCCCGAGTCTCCCGGGAGTTTGCCCGCGGCTCTCGGGAAGTTGCCCGAGCCTCTCGGGCGATTGCCCAAGCCTGGCGGGCAGATGCCCGAGCCTCCCGGGAAGTTGCCCGAGACCCGCGGGGGATTGCCCGAGCCTCACGGGCGATTGCCCGAGGCTCCCGGGAGCTTGCCCGCGGCTCTCGGGAAGTTTCCCGCGGCTCTCGGGCTCTTACCCTTTGAACATGTACTACTGCCCGCGGCGCTCGGGCTTCTACCCTTTGAACATGTACTTTTACCCGCGGTCCAAAGGCTCTTACCCTTTGAACATGTACTACTGCCCGCGGCGCTCGGGCTTCTACCCTTTGAACATGTACTTTTACCCGCGGTCCAAAGGCTCTTACCCTTTGAACATGTACTACCACCCATGACGCTCGGGCTCTTACCCTTTGAACATGTACTCTTACCCGCGGCCCAAAGGCTCTTACCCTTTGAAGATGTACTACTACCCGCGGCTCTCGGGCTCTTACCCTTTGAACATGTACTTTTACCCGCGGCGCTCGGGAAACTTCCCGCGGCTCTCGGGAAACTTCCTTTGGCGCATGGGCTCTTACCCGGTGAGCGAATACTCCAACCTGCG
>Ga0190274_10000036_pt1 | contig 131037 bp, 102 predicted proteins | sample Popmic531T_FD_133002 | JGI IMG/M metagenome (GOLD analysis project Ga0190274, IMG submission 133002) | Populus adjacent soil microbial communities from riparian zone of Yellowstone River, Montana, USA - 531 T | ecosystem: Environmental > Terrestrial > Soil > Riparian zone | place: USA...
AACAATATAATTAATCGAAAACAGTGCTGAAAAAGCAAATAAAACTGGTATCGTTTTTTTTCATAAAGGCAAGCTCTATTAATCAATTCTATATACCAATCAAATATAGTTAAAAAACCCCTTGAAAGGCAAATTATGATGAACACTTTGCCCCCCTATCCGGGATTTGATAGTCACTTTCGCATGATTTTATGTGGACTGTTGAATATCAAAAACCATTTGTATCTTTAAGTGTTTATTCTGTATTATCCTGCAATATACCACTATGGATCTCACTCGTCGAAAATTTATAAAAGGCTCTGCCATCCTAGGTGCAACAGTTGCGATTCCTGAGCTGCTGAAGGCAGCAAGCGGATTATTTGACACAGCAGGAAGCCGTAAAGTGTACCGCATTCTCAACACCGATAAAACCATGGTGGGCACTTTACCTGTGCTCAGGGCTTTTGCCGGTGATCATAATGATTATGTGTCGCCCTTTGTGTTTTTCGATGAATTTGGTCCTGTAAAAGTAAATCCCAAAGACAAACCACTTCGAGTCGATGCGCATCCTCATGCCGGAATTATTCCCACCACATATTTCCTTAATGGAAACGGTCATCACCGCGACAGCCTCAATTATGATTTTCAGATCAGCAAGGGTGATTTCATGATGTTTACATCCGGTCGTGGTGCCATTCATATGGAAGAGACAGGACAAAAATTATTTGACAACGGAGGCATTTATCACGGATTTCAGATCTGGTTAAATTCTCCGGCGAAATATAAATTCGTGGATCCTTCGGCGAATGTGTTTCACAGTGAAAAAATGTCGGAAGTGATCAATAAGGATCATTCCATAAAAGTTGTGTTGGGATCTTTGTCAGGCGCTTCTTCAAAAATCACAACCATGTTCCCCGTATTTTATTTTCATATAAAAATGAAGCCGGGTTGTAAGCTAACTATTCCTGTTGATCCAACTCATAACGCTTTCGTATATGTGATAAAAGGAAACATTGAAACATCAGGTCGTACGGCAGTGGCTACCAACCAGGTGGTTTTGTATGAACGCGGTAAAAGTGATGTGGAACTTTTCAGCAAAGGCGAAGCAGAATTGCTGATGCTCGGTGGCCGTCCTCATAATGAACCTGTTTTTGCCTATGGCCCTTTTGTGATGAACAGCGAAGAAGAAATTCGCAAGTGTTACGCCAACTACCAGGCAGGAAAAATGGGAAACCCGGATCTGGTGAACGGGAAGTGAGAAGGGGAATTTGAAATTTAAAATCATAAATTTCGACCTATGCAATCGTTGATATCTGTAATCATATCCACTACGCTGCGTCCATGACATCTGTAATCCCCTGCCTTTCCCTTCATGTGTCGTTTGATTTATATGCGGAATGTTGGACGGGTAACTTTTTTGATTAAATTTGATCAAATACCCTATCCATGAAGCGCTTTCTTCTCATTCTGTTGGTTTGCAATACCCTTTTAGTTTCAGCACAAACTGCCGGAGGTCCTGATCAATTCGGCTACACCTGGCGCAATGATCAGGATGCGCTCGGCCCGGCTTTCAATTGGATTGACATTGATTCATTGCCAGGCACAATTACTGTAACCGGGTTATCGGATGATAATACTGTAGGGCCTTTCCAAATGCCTATACCATTTCAATATTATGGAAACATACCCACCCAGTTTTGGATCGGATCTAATGGTAACATTAAATTTGACTTGTTCGGCACTTTGGCTCAACCGTTTCCAGTAATTCCAACTCTTAGTAGTGTTAATAATTATCTTGGAATTATGGCAAGTGACCTCACTTTTACCGAAGAATTTGGCTTGCCGATTCCCAATGCCACTTGCAAATACTGGTCAAATACCACAGGGGACACTATGGTGATTACATATGCCAACGTGCCATTTTATGATCAAATTTCTCCAATGTATACCGGAACAAATACTTTTCAGGTGATATTGTCAATAACAGATCGTCCCATTGTTTACCAATATTTAGAGCATATCGGAATACCGGGAGGAAGTAGTGTAAATTTTGTAAGTACAGGGATTGAAAATCAAAATGGCAGTACTGGTTTACAAGTGCTATTTGATCTATTCCCCCTTGCTCCTTCAGCAGTTGGGTTTTATGATACGGATTTAAATAAAATTTATGGCAGAGTATTTATGGATCTGAATAGTAATTCAGTACAGGATAGCAACGAGTATGGGATTCAAAACACCAATATTGTAGAACAATCTACGGGAGCGTTTTCTATAACAAACAGCAATGGAAATTATCTTACAACTTTGATTAATCCGGGCAGTTATACGGTGCTTGCACCAGTATTTAACACTGGATATTTTACAAGCATGCCAGCTTCTCACTCAGTATTATTTCCCGGGTTAAATTTGAATAGTTTTAACAATGATTTTGCAATACAGCCAGTCCAGACTGTTAACGATCTGGCGATTAGCATTACTCCACTTAGTGCATTCAGGCCCGGGTTTTATGCGACATATAACATCACATGTTTCAATACCGGCTCCACAATACAGACACCTGAAATTTATTTTTATCCTGACTCATCAGTAACATTTGTAAATTCATCTTTAATTCCGAATGCTGTCACGACTGATTCGGTGTCCTGGATATTGCCACCATTAAATCCATTACAACAGCAATCTTTCATTGTGAATGTGCTTGTTGACAACACTGTAGTTATTGGCAGCATGGTAAATTCATCGGCACTAGTGTTGCCTATTGTCGGTGATAATGTTCCAGGAGATAATATTTCCTATTGGGAAGTATTAGTAACAGGCTCCATGGATCCGAATGATATACTTGTGAACCGGGAAACGCTTTTTACAACAGAAATGGGCGCTCCTCCATTCCTTGAATACCTGATCCGTTTTCAGAATACAGGAAACGATACGGCCTTCAATGTTAAAGTGATGAATCCAATTTCAACGGATCTGGATATGAATACTTTTGAAGTGGCCCAATCCTCATCACCTATGGATTTTCAATTCTATAGTAACATTCGGACAGCAGAGTTCAAGTTTAATAATATACTTCTTCCCGATAGTAATGTGAATGAACCTTTGAGTCACGGATTCGTTCGTTATCGTATAAAACCGGTTCCGGGACTTGGGATGGGGACTGTCATCCGCGATTCCACAGCCATATATTTTGATTTCAATACTGCAGTAATGACCAATACAGCACTCACGGAAATTATATTTCCTGTTGGAATATCAGGACCTGAAAATCCTTTTGCTGTTGGCGTATATCCAAATCCCGTTAGTGACGAAGCGACCATTTCATTTTCAATTAGTGAATCTTCAAATATTAAAATAGAACTTCTTGACTTGCCCGGACAATTGATAGCAAATGTTTCTGAGAAAAATTATACAACCGGCCAGCACCAGGAAACATTTTCACTTACCGGAATTCCTAAAGGAATATATATGCTTCGGTTTACAGATGGGAATAAAAGTTATTACAAAAAAATTATCCGGATGTGAGAATTCGCTTTTAATTTTCAATTTTATTTCGTAATATTGAAATTATGGAAGTCCCTGCCTCCATACAAACAAAGATAAAAATTGCCATAGGTGGTGATATGGTTTCTTTTGGGGATGTATTTGAATATTTTCGCCCAAGGCTACTGGCTCATGCATACAGGATTTGCGGCAATTCTCCGATAGCGCAGGATGCTGTTCAGGATACATTTATTTCCGCTCTCACACAACTCGGCAAGCTGAGAGATTCATTGTTTTTTTATCCGTGGCTGAAAAAGATTCTGATCAATAATTGTTACCTGCTAATTCGTCGTGAACGTTCGGTGGAGTTGAACCCTACACAAATTAAAGGAGACCAGCTGGTCACGCAATCAGTTCAAATGAATATGGAAGTGTTGGCGGAGCGCTGGCAACTTTTTGATTCGCTTAAGGAGCTTTCTGAAGAATTACGTTCAGTAATGATGTTGCGTTATTTTACAGAATACAAGAGTTACGATCTCATTGCGCAATTGCTTGGTGTACCTGTCGGTACTGTACGAAGTCGTCTTGCAGCAGCAAGAACAAAGCTGACCGATACTTTCCAAAAAAATGTCGATAGCAATGATCATGCAATGAAGGAAGCGGAAAGCTGGTCAGGTTATTATATGGAAATGTATCGCAGATTTTATGATGATTTATCAATTCGAAATGAATTGTTCAATCATCATGATCCACAACTAAAACTACGGTATACTTCAGGGCAGTCAGGTAAAGGCAGAGCGTTGTTAGAATGTGAAGTAAATAATGATTTGGTTTTTGGAAGCAGGTTTAAACCACAGGAAGTGACCAGCAGTGGAAATATTTCAGTGATTGAAGGAATGAATATTAATCACGTTGATTATCCCGATCGGTGCGCTCCAAACACTGTGATGGTTCTTTTCCGTAAAAACGACCGCATCGACACAGTTCATATTTTTGATTCCGAAAGGCCTGTTTCCAATAAATGAAGCCTTCCATCCCAAGGAAGGTATAAATCTAATATTTTATTTTTTTTCGCATTAACCGAACTTTTTCGTGTTGCCATGTATCTATGGTTAAATTCTAAAACCATAATATCATGAAAAAGCAAATCAAAACCGGCATTCTTGCCCTCTTTATGTGCATCGCACAACAACAATCATTCGCACAGGCTCCAACAGATTGGCAGCTCACACAGCAGTTCGTGGGTTATTGGGTCGGAGCTGCAGAATTGGACCTTGGTGGACAAATATTTAATGTGACCTATCATACCGATTTCATTTCTACACTGGATGGAAATGGTATGATAATGAATGAGTGGTTTGATGATCCAGCAATAGGATCTTTGAGGGGAGCCAACTTAATTGGATTGAACGCTACAGATGCACTTGTCCATTGGTTTTCTGTCGATAATTTCGGTACTGCTCATGAACACACCGGCACATGGGTGAATCCCCGTCATTTTAAAATGGTACATCAAAGTGATGCAAGCGGGCAAATTTTCCGTGAAGAAATTGATTTCAGATTTCGAGGTAATAATACAAGGATTGAAGTAACACTCCTTGCAACATTAGATGGAAGTGCGGTGCAAACAATCGACGGCACTTTATATCTGCAAGCTAATGGAAATCGCGTCGCCCCATCTTCAAATGAAAGTGAAAATGTGATAATAGCTTATCCTAATCCGTCAAAGGAATTTGTAGTTGTGGAAAGCAAAGAAGCAATGGAGGAAATCAGTGTGATTAATCAGCTGGGACAGGAAATAATGGTGATATATCCTAATCAAACAAAATCAGAATTGAAGTTGAATGATGCTGGTGTGTATTTACTGCAAATCAAAACTTCATCCGGAATTAAGAGTAGAAAAGTGGTTATTGAAGAATAATTTTCCATTATTGTTCTGCAAAAAGGAACGCGGATCGAACGGATTTAACGGATAAAAAACGGATTTAATTGCTTTGTCAAATCAAATCCGCTCAAACCAGTTAAATCCGTTTAATCCGCGTTCAATTAAGTCAGGATATTAATACCGGATTTTTTTCTTCGGGATAATTACGCCATAAATATTATCACAAGGGCCGCAATCATCAGTGACAGGAAATGATGAGAGGTATTTATGAAAAATAATTTCCAGCTGCTTTTTTCCCAGGCAATTTTGCTGAGATCCTGCGGAAGGTAAAAGCCCAGCCATGTGAAAAACGATGCAGCGAATGCCATTTGCATTGGTGTGTGCATTGTTGATGCCGGTTGTCCCCATGTGATAGGATTCCATACTGCAATGTTATGTGCAAACACATACGCCATTAGAAAATTTCCGATAACCATTATTGCCATTCCTTTAAACATTTCCGATGCAGGTGGTTTCGGACCGGAAATATCCATTTTCATTTCCTGCGCCCAGGCTTTGCCAAACAATGGCATGTACCATAAAGCGCCAAAGATGAAATTAGCTACCACCGCAACCAGGATAGCGATCATGTTAATTTGAATGTTGGGTTCCATAATTTTTGTGTTTAAAGTTTGAAATGTTAAATTAGTAATGTGTCATTTTCTTTTTACAACACACTTAAAAAGGTTTTCAACAATTCAATTCCCATAATTCCTTCAATTCAATATTTTTCTCACAAATCCTCTTGTTTTTCTCAAGTATTTTACCTTAATTTTGTGTACTAAACCATCCACCATGAAAAAGTTAACTTTACTCAGGGCGTGGACTGTGATTTTTATTGGTCCACTTGCTACAGTTTCAGCCCAACCTGTGCTGACAAACTCAAACATTTCGCCCTATCCTGGCGAATATTATGTCGGTTATCTTGTGGTTCCTCCTATTGGCCAATTGCTGAATGCAACCGGAGCCAATCAAACCTGGGATTTCTCGGGAGTTCTTCAGTCTAACGGATATATATTTGGAAATTTTGCACCGAACATGACACAGTTCGGTACTTCCTACCCAAATGCAACCGTGACGTGTCAATTGCCACAGTATGGAACGAACCTCGTTTACATGCAGAGTGATTCAAATGAACTTGTTGAACTTGGTATCAATGATCAGATATGGAACAATCCGCGTACAATGCTCAGGTTCCCATTAACATATTTGGATACGTTTACCGATACCGGTACGTATTACTCAGGCAGCTTAAACTGGATCTGGCATGTTTCGGGTGTGGCAGATGGATATGGAACCATTATACTGCCTTATGGAACAGTGAATAATGTGCTCCGTGTCCGGGAAGATGTAGACAACTGGACAGGTCAGGGTTGGGTTTCGCAATTAACTTATTCATGGTACCAGCCCGGAACTCACACTCCTATTTGCAGGTACTGGACAGATTTCATGGATGACTTTTTTCATTACAGAACTCCTTTTTCAACAGGGATGAATCCATTGGCTGAAAATTCCGGAGGTCGGGTTTATCCAAATCCATTCTCTGATCAGGTAGTCGTTTATATACCTGAAGCGCCATTGGGGGATGCATTGCTGCAAGTGTTTGATATGAGCGGCAAACTTATGCATCATGAATTTGTGAACGCTGCTCCACATAAAAGTTTTTCAGTGCAATTAGGTGATCTGTCGAAAGGGAATTATATACTTGAATTGTGTTCTGATGAAACGGTATATCATTTCAAGGTGATGAAACAATAATAGCAAAACACAAATTGAAAAGTTGGAAGGTTTTTGTTTTTGCCTTCACCCAAAATATTCCTTTGTTCACCAATTCCTTTAAGAAACAATACAATTTCCTATAAGCCTCTCCGTTATCCATTAAAAAGGTATGAGAGCGAACTATCTTTTAATTCCGGCATTGCTGATGCTGATTGCCTGTAATGGCAACGAGCCATCTTCTAAGGACAACACAACCCCCACTAACTTTACCATCGCGCCTGCAGGTGAAAAACACTTTCAGGAGATGCAATCCACACTCAACACAACTCCCGAAAAAGTTGAAGTAGCAGAAGTCAAAGCATCACCTTCCTCCACAGCAACTTCGTACAAGAAGCTGTTACAACAAATGATTCCCGCGGCAGAAACTTTTTCGGTTTCTCCTTATACTGACACAACCATAATCAGCAATATTGGAACAATCATCAAAGTGGATGGAAGTTCTTTCGTTACTGCAGATTGGGGCCGACCGGTTACCGGCCCGGTTGAAATTAATGTTCGAGAATTTTATGATCTTTCTGATATGATAGTTGCCGGACTCTCAACTACGAGTGGAAAGCAACTTCTTGAAACGGGCGGTATGATTTATATTTCAGCTTACGCGAATGGGGTTGAATGTAAACTGAAAGAAAATAAAAAGCTGAAGATCGGATTCCCTACTGCAGAAAAGAAAGAAGGCATGAAGATGTTCACTGGTTCCGTCAACCGCAAAGGGCAATTCGACTGGACCCTTGATCAAAAGACACAGGAAAAGGTAGCTTACATGTATTCGAAACCTCAGTTTAAGGGTGGCGATTCGGTGCTCGTAAATTACCTGGAAACTTCTTTCAATCACCAGGATCGCTCACGTCTCCGCACACAATTCAGTCGTGTATTTGTTTCATTCATAATTGATGATAAAGGGAATGTGGTGGAGACCAAAATTCTGAATGGCATCTCTCCTTCCGTGGACAACGAAGTTGTACGCATGATTTGCGACATGCCACAATGGATTCCTGCTTGTGAAAATGGAATATTTGTGAGCTCACGTGTGGAGTTGCCGGTTTATTTTGGATTGGATCCCAAAAGGGAACGAACACCGTATCGTGTTTTCGAGTGCAATTACCAGGCACCGGATTTTTTAGCTGAAACAAAAATGGTTGCAAGGCAATATTATTATCTGCAGTCTTCAGGTCTTGGCTGGCTTAATTGCGATCGGTTTTTAGCTCCATCCAACAACCGTGTGATGGTTGCATCCAATAATGGTGTTGGCATGTCGATGCAACTTGTTTTTCATCGCATGCAGGCTATAGTAAGTGGCATTGAGAAGGACGGACGAATATATTTTTCCGGGTTACCTAAAGGTGAAAAAGTTACACTGATTGCATTTGGTTATGTCAATGATAAGCCTTATATGTTTATTAAGGAAACTACTACCGATGTTATTTCACATCAGATCGTATTCACTAAACCGTTATCGAAGGACGCAATTAAAAATGAAATGGCTAAAATTGAAAATGGACTGATGGCGTGGAACGGAGAGTAAAGGGAATTTAAAATTTAAAATTAGGAATTAAAAATTAACTACTTCAATTTTTAATTCCTAATTTTTAATTCTTGCTTAGTATCAAATGACCTAATCTCATTGCCGATGTTCCGGAAGATAGTAGCCTTTACTTATCGCGTACATAGTGAGTCCTACTACATTTTTTGATTGTGTTTTCCACATCAGGTGATTGCGGTGTGTTTCTACTGTCTTTTCATTCACGCAAAGTTTGTTTGCAATTTCACGTGATGAATATTGGTTACAGATAAGAATAAGTATTTCGATTTCGCGTTCCGACAAAATATTGTGGGCAGCAGTAAAGCTGTCGTTCACACGGGAAGTGGTTGGTTGTTCAGGTTTGTAATCCACCACTTCATCTGAAATATAGGTGCCACCGCTAAACACTACTTCGATCACACGTTGTAACGCACATTTTTCAGTGTTTTTATGAAGATAGCCGTTAGCACCTGCCTCAAATATTTTCATCACAGTAGCACGGTCATTAATCATGGTAACGGCAATAATTTTTACCTGGTCATTTCCTTTCCTGATAGCACGTGTAATTTCAATCCCATCCCGGCCTGGCATGCGGATATCGAGGAATATCAGCTCCACAAACTTCGATTTAAGCATTTCGAGCACCTGTTCGCCGTCGGAAACAAGGTAAATGGTAGCGGAAGGCATCAGTCGCAGCAAAGCCTGCTCCAGTCCTTCCCTAAACAAGGGATGATCATCAGCAATGATGATCCTGAGTGGGTCCATATAATTACTAACTAAAATTTACAATGTACACAACGAAAAATTCTGCTGCCCAGGCCCGGGGGGTGTAGCCTTTATACAGCGGAGGATAAGAGTAATAAGCAGTAAATATAGGCGAAAACACGAAATTTCCAAAATAGAGGTCAGGAAACTTTTCAACAGGGAAATACACTAACAATTACCTTACGTATCACCTGATAATAGGGCATCGTGGACATTTCACCCCCTTCTTTCCAATACATTGTTTTACTAATCAAAAGCGATTGTAGAGAGATATGTGGGGGTAAGGGTTTACCCTTAGGGGGAAACACTGAAATTGCAAAAAAGAGTTTTTAGAGTGGGATACTCGATTATTTTTGATTTAAAGCATTGTTTAAAAATGAGCTTATAGAATCATTTTTTTGACTCCATTTTCAGCGTGTTTATCGAATTTAATATTACTCCATTGAAAGCACTTCAATACAAATCGAATAACAAAATCGAATTTTTACCCAGCGGTAAAACTTCATATGCGATGAGATGGGAATTGTTGAATAATGCACAGCATACTATTCACATAGTGACTTTTTCATTCATGAAGGACGAGACCACTAAAAAGTTGTTCGACCTGCTGAAAAAAAAATCAAAAGAAGGAGTCAAGATCAGAATTATATATGATGAAATAGTAAACAGAACCACATTTATTGGAAAGTGGATTAAAGAATTGAGCGAATATGGAATCGAAACATTTGGCTATAACTCATTAAAAGACGGTTGGCAAATTAATTTTAAAAAGGGGAAGCCATTCAAGCAGTTAATCCTGAATGTTAAATTAAAGTTGAAGCAGCATTTTCATGAGAAATACATGATTGTTGACAACGCCCATTTGATCCTCGGAGGAATAAACTGGGGTGATAAATATGCATTTGGGGGAATCAGACCAAAAGCATGGAGGGATACCGATGTATATATAAAGGGGGATGTTGTCGAAGATGTTCAATTACAATTTATAAAAGATTATGAAATGCAAAAAATGTGGTCGTCAATCAAGTTTAAGAGCCCACACTTAAAATACACTAATTTTTCCAGAGACTATTTAGACAATTATCATAATGACGAAATGCATTTTATGAAATATCCTGAATTTTTCGACAAGATAAATTTGAGTGATAAAAAACATGTAGGGAATACCCCAATAGCGTATGTGGCTCATAAACCATATGAAGAAAATGAATTGCGCATGACAAATTTGCTTCTGAATAAAATCAGAAATGCAAAAGTCAGAATCTATTGGGGATGTCATGGAATCCGACCTCCGAGAATTTTTGCTGAATATTTCGCAGCTGCAATAAAAAGAGGTGTAAAAATAGTGTTGATTACAAATTCCGGAAAATCATCGAAAACATTAATGGTAAATGGATTGATGGGTTGGATGTATTGGGAATGCACAAAGCACTACCGATACCTCCTGGAAAATGGCATTGAAATTTATGAATGGCAGAAACCGGGCGCTTTCCATTCAAAGAACCTGATAATTGATCATGATTTTGTTTCCATTGGATCTTTTAATATAGCAAATGGCTCTTCATTTCACCATACCGAAAGCAATGTTATGATTGAGGATAGGGAATTTTGTGACCTTGTTTTTAATCAATTTACTCTTGACTTGAAGGAGTGCAAAAAAATTGAACTCAAAACATTTAAAGCCCCACGAGCCGATGCTTTTAAACGCATTTTACATGAAAGAAATAAATTGATTGATGAAGAATTGCGAACATATTCGATCAGACAGGATCTTAATGACGGAAAGTATAAGCAATTTCCTTTGTACGAATTTATTGATATCAGTTAAACTAGCCACATATGAATATTATTTCATCTATCAGAAACAGATTTCTTAAAATGTTCGGGGATATAAAAGTTTTCAGATTCCCATTTTTTATTCTGTATGACCCGGGTAGTTACAAAGTCAAAGGTTATGAAGTCAGAAAGGTGATTGAATCGATCAGGTCTGGTGATATCATGATTAGAGGATATAGTAATTATCTGGATGGATATTTTATTCCCGGATTTTTTAGTCATGCCGGCCTTTATTTAGGGAAAACCTGTAAAAGTGATTTTACAGAAACCGAGCAAACCAAGGATAAATTTTTTGAAGGAAGCCAGGTAGTCATTCATTCAATGGCAGAAGGGGTTTTTATGGAAGATGTATTAAGTTTTTGTAAATGTGATTATTTGGTTATTCTCCGAAGAAACAATAAGGTTGAACAAGACTTAAATCTTGAGGATGCATTCAAATCAATCTATAAAAAAGCATTGGGTAACCTGGGGAAAAATTATGATTTCAAATTTGATTTTTCGGAGATAGGAAATCTTTCATGCACTGAATTGGTTTTTGATTGCAATTCAGAATTCCTTAATAAGTATAATGTAAAATTAAAACAAAGATGGGCTTACTTAAAAAAAAGAGAAATGCTTTTGCCAGATGATTTTGTAACGGATAAGTTTGAAATAGTTTTTCAATCCGCATCTTTATCCGAATCTCAATTAAAAAAAATATTAACCTTAAATACTTAAATCATGAAAAAGAATCCTGAAAAACCTGATAATAAAGACGGCAACGAAATAAATCCTGATAAAGAAATTAAATCGGTAGATTTTTCAAAAACGGTGCATGCTAAATTTTTGAATTCCCTTTCTCCACATTTGAGGAACAACATGGAAGAATTACTTATCAAGGAATCCGAGATCATTAAAAGGCTCGAGGATCCCAAAGCAATGTTGTTGTTCAGGGATAAGCCACTTGAGTTTTTTACAAAGCACAAAATTGAACTTTCTCCTGTTTTACGCAAACGTCTGGAGCGTTTTGATATCGGACAATTTAATTTCAAAGAATCATTAGTACTTCCGAATGGAACAATTCTTTCACCTAAAGTTAAAATTAATATTAAAATAAAATAGTCATGGCTGGAACTCAAACTCACGGATTTGATATGGTAATTGAGCTAAGCTCAACTACTATTCAACAAATATTATCAGCAACTTTCGATAGTGATGGTTTGTTGGGAAGCTTGCTCCCTGGTTCTCTTGGAGTGCTTGAAAGCTTTGGATTGACAAGTAGCTTTAACCGACCACCTGATATTCCTGCTGGTGCAGTGAATCCTGTGCAGTTGATGTTTGAATTAAATTTTGCAGGGGGCATTGGTGCCAATCTTGAAATAGTTGTTGGAATGGGAGTAGATAGAACGGAATTAGATTGGGACAAAATAATTCTTGATTTGGTAAATAATATTTACAAATGTGAACTTACAGTTCAAGGCATTTCTAATTCGATACTATCAAATTTTGTTAAAAATGCGTTCGACAATGTAAACCTGCCATTGATTCCTGTACCTGTTGACAGGACTTCTTCTGGAACCATGCACATTACCCGGGCTGATGTGAAAGTGATTGATTCTGCTTCCGGAGCAGATGCATTAGCAGTTACGATGACTTTTGGTGGTGGAGCAGTCGGTAATATCAATGATTTCACAGAAGCATTTTCCCGTGAAGGAGCCGGAGCTGCAGTTGCAATAAATTTTGCATGGATTTGCCGGAATATTAGCCCGAAAATAGAGGAGGCTCTGGAATTGCCAGCCGGATCTTTTACAAATTGCGGATTTAATGGCAATCATGAAATCAGAGATGGTGTTCATTTGAAGAGTCTTTCAATTTCTGCACAGGATGACCACCTCAGACTTTCAGGAAGTGTAAGTAAGAGTGGTACTTGTTATGAAGCAACAGGAACTTTCACCGCACGAATTTCTGTTGCAATAGTGAATGGAGAACTTCGTGTAAGTTTTGAAACGGATGATCCGGATTTAGACATTGATGTGCCCTGGTATTGCTGGCTTGGGGCAGTAGTATTAGGAGCAATTGTGGGCGGGGCAATTTTTGGAGTTGTGGGTGCAATTGCCGGTGGAATTATTGTGCCGTTAATTCTTTTGATAGCCGAAACAGTTGTGGAATCCACAGTAGAGAGTGTCACTTCTCAGGTAAGTGATTCTATCAATAATATAGAGGATATCAATGTCCAATTGGTGGGCATTGATACAATTCTGGATGCTGCCTTTATTGACGATATGACTATCACGTATGATTTGTATCCACAGGAATACTGGCCGGTAAAATCAGAAGGTGTGATATTTCTTCCAAATGGAAACTACTTAGATATAGATAACGGAGTTGTTAAAACTACTTCTTTTAGTGGTGCGGATATGAAACTTGAGGGATCTGATCAAGGAAGAAGATTGAAAGTTTTATGCGGATCCTCTGTTGCGGAGCTGAATACAGGTAAATCATTTCAACACATCCGCAGATTCGATTTACTCATGTTGAGTTATGGAATTGTGAATCCGCTGCCGTTGCAGTTTTTTGCAATTTATTTTCCAATTCCCTTCATGAGCGATGAATATTTTGAAACTCATAGAACGTTTGCCATCAAAACATCCGATGGCTCCTATGGATTTTTTACTGTGCTTGATGTTCGTGATAATGGATTTAATGTTAAATACAAAGTATATAAATCCAATATTTATAACATAGATTTTACAGGAGGATTCAATTGCATACCGAAGGAAAGATTGGGAGCAAAATTGAAACCAGAAAAGGTAGATTATGTGAGTTCCAATCATCTGAATATTAAACTCAGAGAGAATCTCAAACAATTCGAAGGGTTTAACAAGGGATTAGTTTTACCAGCTCCGAAAGGAGGCGAGCCAATTGAAGTGATGATTAATTCCGTAAGGCCTGTAACTGAGTTCACGGATGCACATAAGAATTTCCTCTTGAAATACAACCGGGGTGTGGGGAACTGGATCGGACAATATGCTTTAACAGGCCCAGTAAGGACAGCGGTATTGAAGCCTAAAATTTCAGGAAATGTTCCAGTGGCGGAAATTTTGTGGTTTGTAGATGGCGCGTTGTTGAAGAATGATACTTCAGGAAAAATCCAGGTCAAAGGACAAGAATTTGAATACTCAGTAAAGGAAAATGTTGTGACACTTTCTTCAAAAACAACAATGCAGCTCGATGTTCCTGTCAAACTATTGGTATCCTTCGAAGACGGCTTGAGTGATTATATTATCAAATGTCTTGTTTATAAAAAGGCATGTAAATTTTCAAAAAGAGTGATTCCAACCTTCAGAGAATATGCATCAGTTTTTGAAATGGAGTTTGGTACATCAATGATGTCAAAGGCACGATTAATCAAACAAGAACCGAGAATAATTTAATCTTAAGAAGCAAGAATCATGATAATATCAATCATAAATCATTCGAACGGAAAACTGAAAGACAAGGATATTCAAACAGTATTGAGAGCGATCAACAGGCAATTAAAAGAAGATTTTTATCCCTATTGGAGTATTGGAGGAACACTTCGCCTTGAAGGGAAAAGTGATGCAAAACCGGAAGTTCAGGATCTCGCCGATATGCGAGGTGATGGTGTTATTTATTTATGGGATAAAACAGATGTAGAGGATGCAATTGGGTATCACGATAAAAACAATAGGGGTATACCCTTTGGATTTGTATTCCTTGAAATCGCAAAAGAATTAGGCGAAGACTGGTCTGTGACACTTTCGCATGAAGCATTGGAAATGATAGGTGATCCCGAAGTGAACTTAATGGTAATGGGACCTCATCCTGATCCTGCTATTGAAAGGGATGTATTTCATTGGTATGAGATGTGTGATGCCGTGCAATCAGAGGTTTATCAAATTGATGGAGTGAATGTATCCAATTTTGTGTTGCCACTTTATTTTACAGGGGGAGATGAATTTGATGGCAGAAATGATTTCATGGGAACAATTCATCCCGGTAAAAAGACTTTAAAATCATTCAGCGTCAATCCTGCTGGGTATGTTGGATTTTTTGATCCACAGAAAAAAGATCATGAAACTTATACCCAAAAGGGAGATGTCAAAGCGCAAAAAAGAATGAAAATAAAAGCAAGGGTTAAAGGCACCCGAAGGGCAATCAGGTATCAGCGTCATGTAACTAAACAGAATGTAAAACTGGCGGCGCAGGAAACAAAATAGTCTGGTATTCAATTCTAAATCTTAGAAATTATGTTTGATTCAATAGCGCTTGATGTGGTAATAGGATTGGTATTTATTTACCTGTTGTATAGTTTATTTGCTACAATCCTGCAGGAATTACTTGCAACTGTTCTGGGTATCCGGGCCCGAATGCTGAAGTTGGCAATTTCGAGAATGCTGAATGATGATTATGCTAAAAAAAACACTTTTCTGCATTTTGTTGAATCATCAGCCCGGACCATTCTCACAGTAACACTTAATTATAAGGGAACACTGGCCCAAAAATTTTATGATCAGCCATCAATCAAATATCTTGGAGACCAATCATGGCATTCAAAGCCAGCGTATATCAATGCGGAAAATTTCTCCAAAACGCTTATTGATATTTTAAGAGGTGACAAGTTTAAGCCAGGAGAAAATGCTGCATTAAAAATCAATGAGAGCCTGTTTACGGATGCTTCCACCATAGGCTTGATGCCGGATACAAAATTGCATCTGCAATCATTAATGGCCGATGCGAATGGAGATATTGATAAATTTAAGATGATGCTCGAAAAATGGTTTGATGATACTATGGAAAGAGCAACAGGTTGGTACAAACGAAAGGTGCAATTTTTATTATTAGTGATCGGATTTTTTCTGGCAGGGATATTCAATGTGGATACAATTGCAATTGTACAGAAACTTTCAACTGATAAGGATGCACGCGCAGCACTGGTAAAAATGGCCACATCCAATTATAAGTCGTTTGCTGTAGACAGCAGTGATATTAAATCTCTGGACAGTACGCTGCTTTCCAACTTGAAGTCCAGTATGACAAAATCAAATAATATCCTGAGCAGTGGTTTTGTTCCTGACACCAGGGATTCAATAATCAGCAACAGCATTCAAGTAATAAGAGTTAGAAATGATGAAAAAACGGGATTAGTGTATTACGAAGCCACACTTGATTCTGCAAAATTTTATAAGGCATATAATCAGAAAGCTGTAAGGGCATATACAGAAACAACAATTTGGGGATGGCTGATCACAGCACTGGCTATATCGCTCGGTGCTCCATTCTGGTACGATTTACTCAGCAAACTGGTAAAAATAAAAGGGGCAGGACCTACACCCGAAAAATCGAATCAATCGGGTTCAGGTTCTCAGAAGGACGACAAATCATTAAAAGCAGTTGGTTAATACCGGCATCATGAATTATACTGTAAATCAATATTTAAATGTTCGAATTGGCTCACCAAGTGTCAATGCGCCAAAGAGCATTCCATTGGAAAAGGGTGCAGTCGTTGAAGTTGTGCGCGCAGTTGAAGGCGAAGCTTATGATGGGAATAAACTCTGGTTTGAAGGAGCGGATGGAAAGTTTTACTGGAGTGGAGGGTTTGCGGAATCCCAACTTGTTTCGAATAATTTTTTATCAGTTCAAAAGATTGTCAGGAAATCAAAATTTGATCCAGTTGATCCATCAACCATACCGGATGAAAAATTATGTTGGTCACACATTCGGTTTGGAATAAAGGACATCTGGAAACAAACTTATGGCCAGGGAGTCAAAGTGGCCATTCTTGATTCAGGAATCAATTCCAATCATCCGGATCTCAAAGATGCAATTATTAAAGGTTGGAATTTTCTCGAGAATAACGATGATTTTTCAGATGAAACACATTCTCATGGAACGGAAGTAGCAGGTATTATTGCGTCACAAGGCAAACAATATTATGGGATTGCTCCTGGAGTGGAATTGTTGATTGGGAAAATTTATAAGGATTATTTCAACAAGGATGAACTGGTTTTGGAAGGGATCAAATGGGCTTTAAAAAATGGAGCTGAAATAATAAATATGAGTTTTACATTTTCACCGCCCTCCGAGAGAATTCAACAATTAATTTTGGCATCATTGGACAAATGTGTTTTTGTGGCTGCGTGCGGAAATGCAGGAGGTAACAACGGTGCAGTTAATCGATCCCCAGCCTCATATAAGGGAGTGATTTCAGTAGGTGCGTTGAACGAAGATTTGACGCGATATGGAAGATCAAGTTATTCAGATTTTTTAGATGTGATGGCACCAGGGGTAAACATTGTTTCTTCTTCAGGTAACGATGCTTATGCCCATAACCTTTCTGATACAAGTTTTGCTACTCCTTTTATAACTGGAATATTGGCATTAGCTATTGCTAATTTTAAAAATCAAAATAAACAAATTCCTTTTATTGAATTTGAAAGGATGATTCAGAACGCTTGTTATCATCTCGATGGGAATTCAGAACGAAACATTGAGTATGGGTACGGAATTATCGATGCAGAGAAATTTTTTAAATAATTTACAACATAAAAAACAAATCATCTATGAAAAAATGCCTGCTTATTGTGATTTTTGAATTATTTAGTTTAATGATTTCAGCACAAATTGCGTATTATGATGCTATTAATTTAAACATGTTGATCGACGGTAATTCAGGCAAATTTTATCCATTCGATAGCGCTAGAGGGAAAGAGGTATATCAGATTTACAGCAATTATATGAAAGGAGAGTTGAATCCTGAAGCAATAAGTGTAGCAATTGAAAATAATCCTTTTTTGAAGGAATATTTTCCAGGATTTGGGGGTGCTGCGAGTATGCCGGATTTGACTAAAAGTGGAATATCAATGAGTGGACTAATTAAAGGAGTTGGTTCAATGGATGTTACAAATATAGCAGATGGCTTAGCCCAATTTATGGTTGAACGAGCAAAGGAAGAGCTGAATGTGGCGTTTTTTGAAAAGTTTAAAGAAAAAATGGAAGATCCTATGTATTCAGATCTGAAATTAATATTTCCTGAAACCTTTAATGCATTGAAGCAAATTGATACAAAAATATATCACTTGAATAATTTTATTCAGGCTTTGCGTGAAACGATGAATCATGATTTAAGAGACTTGTTAAAAAATAGCCAAAATTTAATATACCAGGAAAAGTATCAAAAATATTTTGAGTTAAATCCAGGTATCAATTTAGTGGTTAAAAGCGGATTATTAACCGCAAATGCTCTCCAAAATGGTAAACATCCATATGAATTAATAGATATTTTGGCAAGTAAGCATTTTGGAAACGATACACTATCACAGAATTTTACAGCTTCAATGCGAGTTCTGAATTTGTTTTCCAAGTCGATTTTGGACTCCAGCAATGCAGATTCTGCAGTTTGGATCGAACCTTTTAGTATGTTTCATAATGTGATTAACAATGAACGTGTACTACGATTTTACTTAGGATTAATTTATCAACAATTAGCGAACGAAAACAGCGATATAAAATGGCAGCTGAGGAATAGCAAAGTAATTTCATTCAAGACAGTACTTGACACCATTGCAGCCAATTATTCTACTAAAATAATTCCAATCAAAAATTATTTAAGTCAAGTAACAGGAAGAGCTGCCACTATTGATGAATGCATTAAAAGGAGAAAAAATGGTGATACTACTAGTTATAGTGGGATGCGAATTTATAATGCTTCAATTGATTTGATTGAATCAGTTACAATGTTACCAAAATTTGGGGACGATGCGCTTAACAGTTTATCAAACGAATTATCATTATCAAGGTATATCTCAATTGCCAGGCTTGGTGGAAAGATTGTCTTTAATGTTGAGTCAAAGGAATATGCTTCAGCTATTATCTCCTTGACAACATTATTAGACACTATATTTATTATTAAAGTTGAAATAAACACCTTGCTGAATGCTTCATTAAGTAAATTAAGTAGACCTGACAGAAGAGAATTTGATAGAAAATTTAATGATTTTATAAACAATCCTTATGATGTGGCAATTCAAGAAGATATTCATGCATTTATAAAACAAAAAATTACGGATCCAGCAATAGCGGCCGAACTAAACAAATTATTGAATTCTTCAATTGGATTACATAATTATAATATTATAAAAGCAATTGTAAAATATGGGACCTTTGGGGCTAATCTCGTGAATGCAGACAGTCCAGAGACGGTCAAGGCAGTTTTGGAAGCCTCAGCCCTGCCTGTAGGAAGCTATAGAATCAAAAGGCAATCAGGATTTAGTATTGCACTAAATGGATTTTTAGGGGTATCAGGAGGTGTTCAGAAAGAGAAAGAAGGCAACTCAACTGTAATTGGCCCATGGGCACCCATTGGACCTTCTTTTAATTTTGGTAATATGTGTTCGCGTAAAAAGCATTCCCCTTCAATTTCCATTTTTGTTCCATTGATCGACATTGGAGCTATTGCCTTATTCAGGGTTAATGATGATACAACTCAACTTGAAGAGAAGGTAGAATTCAATGAGATTATATCACCGGGAATATTTCTTAGTTATGGCTTTGCCCGGGCACCTATTAATATTTCAGGAGGTTATCAAATGGCTCCAATTCTCCAATCTATTGAAACCGGACAACCTGTGATTGGTGATAAATATGGAAGAATTGTTTTAACTGTCTCTGTGGATTTACCACTAATGAATATCTATTCAAGTACAAAAGATTTAGAAACAAGATTTAAAGTTAAGAAAGTTAGAAAGAAAAAAGAATGGTATATTAATTAACAGAATAATGATTCAACAAGATTAATTATGAGTTCCATGTGAAATTTAATTTGTGCACTTTAAAAATTATCTGGCAATGGCAACCACTCCCACTACCACAAGATCTCTTTCTTCTAAAATTGCCAGTTACACTGCTATATTTCTTACAATTTTAATCATTGGATTATTTGTATGCTTTTATCTATGGCATTATGTTTCTACAAATGAAGAAAAACTGAACAAGCGGCAATTTCGGGCTTTGGATCGGATTGCCTACAATATGAATCAACGCATTCCTGACTATTTTGAATTGGCAAAATTGAAAGCACAGGAATCATATGAAAGAGCATTTAAAGAAACTGAAAACCGCAAAGACTTCGTACAGCTTAATGCGAATTTCCGAAAACTTTTAGAGGATAACGCCAAGGAAATATATGATTTGCGCATTTTCAATCTGAAAATTGACCCTAATGCTGATACGAATTTGCTTGATTCAATTGTAGAAATAAATAAAGGGAAAGATTCTGTATTTGTAGGCAAGTTAAAAAATGAAACATATGTAATTTTTATTGTAAAAGTTGACAGCATTCCAAATGGAGAAGTGTTTCTTGGAATTAAAGTAAGCAGGTATCTTCCCAAGCTTTTGAGAACGGATTACTTTAACAGCTATATGCTTATAAAGTCAGATAAAATTATTTACAGCAATTTTCCGCATAAGTTTGTAGAAGGAGCAACGGATAGTTTGCTTGAATCAACAAATGCATTCAAAGCCCGAAAAATCAGTAATATTAAATTCGACGAAACCAACTATACTATTTATTCAATACCATTTTCGATTTTTAATGAAAATGATTTTGTCTTGTGCGGTGCAATTCCAACCGACACAGTCAATAATGAAAAGCTCAGCATTCCCGGGTCATTTATATTTTCATTGTTGTTTCTGCTTTTAAGCGTGGCAATAGCGTTTCCCTTTTTGAAACTTTTTATGATGAGTCAGTTTGAGAAACTGAGTTCCTTTGATATATTATTATCGTTGCTTTCTCTGACTTTTGGTTCCGGCCTGTTGTTTTTCGTGCTTATCGACAAGTATCAAAATAATTTTGTGGATAAAAAGGGATTGGATGAAATGCAGATACAATTAACAAAGGACATCAAAGAGAATTTTATAAAGGATTTGACCTTAGCTAATAATCAATTATCCATTTATGATTCAACAGTCAAGAATTATCCACAAAATATAAGAAATCTGGTTTATAAACCAGCCTATGAAAATGATTCACTATTGTCTGATGATTTTTGTGCTGACGTTTCTAACAGATCTTTTTACACACATTTTAAACTAGCTTTCTGGCTTGATTCTACAGGAAACGATCTGGTAAAATGGGTAAATGCCGATAAAATGCCCGGAAATAACAATTACAGCGATCGTGATTATTTTAAGAATATCCGTAAAGGGGCACTTTATAAAATGCCCGGCAATCCCAAAGATGAGTTTACTATTCAACCGATTCGATCATGGACAGATGGGGAGTTCAGGGCTGTGTTGGCAAAGCGTTCAATCAATACTATTTTGAACGATAAACCGGTTTCACTCGCTGCAATTTCCTGCAGGCTACCGAGTGTGATTTCATCTGTTATGCCTTATGGATATAAATTTTGTATTGTGAATGATCAGGGAGAAGTATGGTTTCATTCCGATGTAAATTTGAATTTGAATGAGAATATTATCAGCGAATGCACCGAAAATAAGAACCTTGTTGCGGCTATCACATCCAGAACCTCTATTTTCTTTGACGAAATGTACTCTGGAGCATACAGCAGAATCAGGATAGAACCCATTGCCGGGTTGCCGTTGTATGTGATAACCATCAAGGATACCGCTACTGAAACAGTGAAGGCATTCAAGATTTTTCTGGTATCATTTGGATTCCTTCTACTTATATTATTAATAACAGGGATTCATTTTATGGCATTGCTGTTATTTAGTATTAGAGATAGTAAATTAAAGGCAAATTGGTTACGACTTGACTGGCTGTGGCCTGATTATAAGAACACAGGTGATTATAAACGATTTTTGTTGATTAATTGTGTAATGTTTGTCGCGACATTATTAATCACAATTAAAATTCCAGTAAATGATTCTCCCGGGTTTGCTTTATACCTGATTATTTTTAATTGTTTCATGTCAATCACTACATATTACTTTATTCAACATCATGCATTTTTCAAATCACTGCAGAAAAAGACAACCTACCGAGTATTTAAAATATTTGTAATCTTTTATTTGGCAGCATTTATTTTTGGTCCTTTACTTAATAGCAATACTGAAAGAATTTGGGGAATTGTTTATGTGGTATTCGTAATATTACTTTCAGCAGTTATTTTTAGAGATCATTTTATAAAGAATAAAATCGATTTTGAAAAAGCACACGACATTTCAGAAAACGAGATTGCGAAAAGTGAATATGTAAACTGGTTTTCACTTATGCTTATGTCCTGGATTGTGTTAATGGCATTCGTGCCAATTTTAAGATATTACATCCTGGCATATGATGTTGAATCAGAAATTTCTGCCAGACAGATACAATTGTCCTGGGTAAATTCTATCAATGATTATACAAATCCGGGATCTGCGAAAGCGGATAAAAACTTTATTTTTCTCAATTCCCCGGATGATGCATTGACAAATATTTATAAGGAAAGTGAATATTTTAATTCCACTATAAATACATCCATAAAGAAAACTGATCAGGATAAAGGTTCAAATGATGAAGGACGGACCATTATTTGTTTTTTGAATAGATTATTGAAATTGATTTACAACAAACCGAGCACCAATGGTTATATGGCCGGTTTATTCGAAAATCAGGATGCGGTTTCTTATAAATGGACAAGTCAGAAAAAAGGATTAATTAGTTTGGCAGCTACAGATGGTGTATCAAGTTATAAAGGCATTGGTGATTCCATGGAAATAACAACTACTTATCCGGTTTATAGGTTGCCAGGATTTCATGGAAATGAATCCGGCTACAAGGTGTTTTTGTTTTGGCTCTTTTTGATTTTGAGTTTTATTGGAATATTTTTCGTCATTCGCACTTTTATTTTAAAGTTATTCATTCCTAATTATTTCAAGTCAAAACCTTTAGAACCAGTTGAAAAACTTGAAAAACTTTTCATGCTCAACAAAGAGCGGATTGCTAACGGATCTACGCAATTGGAAACTACAGATTTCAGGTTCATTGTAGTGGGATTACCTAAATCGGGAATTTATAATTATTTCAACACACCACAAAGGTTTGAAGGGGTTGCAAAGCATACAATTGATTTCTTAAAATTGAGCAATGAAGATAATTGGCAGGAAGAAATAAAAAAAGTGGAGCTTGCAAAAACAAAAGATATAATAATATGCATGCATTTCGAATATGCTTCTGCAGAAGAGAAATACAATTTTGAAAAATTTAAATTGATCGAATTGTTAACTGAGAAAAAATTCAGGCATATTATTTTGATCTCTACAATTCACCCTTCCGGATTTTTAAACCAGGTTGTAAATTCTGATCAGAACATCTCTGAATTGACTACCGATGTTAACAGTCTTGTCAAAAATAACCAATACCATAACTGGACAAGCTTATTAAGCACTTTCGAGGTAATCCATTACCCCTTGGAATCAGTAGGTGGATCGACATACCATTTCAGTACATATGAAAGCTGGGTAATTTCCAATGAATGTAATCATGGATTATTCCTGAAAGGCCTTAAAAAGCAATTGAAGAGTGATGCTGCGCAGGCACATCAAAAACTATCATATGAACAAATCGAAGAATTCGTATTGAAAGTGCAAGCATTGTCTTATAATTATTATCTGAATTTGTGGAACACGCTTACCAGGGAAGAGCAATATGTATTGTATGATCTGGCGGAAGACGGACTTGTCAATTATAAAAATTTTGAATCATTGACCAAACTATACATTAAGGGTTTAATCATTGATCGGGGCAGACCAGAAGTTATGAATAGGAGTTTCAGGAATTTTATATTGACTGAAGTAAAAAAGACCGATCCGGTAGCTGATGCAAACGAAAGAGCGAAAAACAGTCCGTGGAATACCTTTAAAACTCCATTTTACCTTGTGCTATTATTTGTGCTGTTCTTTATCTTCTATACCCAACAAGATTCTTTCAACGCCCTGACAACAATATTGACTGGATTTACTGCCTTCATACCATTGCTTACTAAATTTATGAATGTTTGGACACCAGGGAAGCCAAGTGCATAAAGCACTATGGATTGCAATTCAATCTGCAACTTTTTTATCACCACTTATCTCCAATCTACAAGTAAATTTACTTCAAAGGCATTCAAAAATTATGATGTACTCCAACAGTGGTTACTATTTTTTTCGGGGTAGGATTGTTAACAATCTGGCTTGATTCATAGTACTGGCTTTATTGGCTGATTAGGTAGTTGGAATCATCCTCCCACCCCCATTTCGCCCTTTCATTACTTTCTTTTATCTTTGATAATCAATGTAATTTCTCATGATTTACCCAACATTATAATAATTGAGATCGAATATGAAAATGAGCTATGTTTTAACTTTTATAATCAGTCTTAATCTGATAACCGGATCTGCATTTGCCCAGAATGATTATTGGAAAGTGTTTTTCCCAGGATACGATGCCAACAATTATACAGCAAACGTGGATCATGAGGATAACCTGAACCTCGTGATAGCTTCCATTTCCGGCCAGCCGAATTTGTTTACTTCGCTTGATAAGAACGGATATGCGGTTTTTACGGAACAAACCTCCGAAATCGCATTGTTGAACATCAGGGACTCAAGTAATAACCGGTACCTGGTTTCATATTTGTTTCCCGGACTGCGGATTAAAAAATACGATGCTGCCGGAAGCCTGGTGTTTAACCAGGTAAATAATTTGTCAAACCCTGTTATGATCGGACCTTCTTTTTTGAACAGTATTTATTTTGTAAATGCAGTTTCTCATTTGCTCACAACCTCCGGAAAAATTGCCATTTCAGGTTTGTTTAAAACGGACACTTCAGCATCTCCAAATTATGAAAGCTTAAGTGTTTTGTTCATTGACCCAGCCACCGGAATGATCTCAAGTGAGTTTAATCAGTGTTTTCTTGAAGGCGTTGTTCTTACAACCGATCTTCAGGAAGACAGCAATGGAAATTTTAATGTCATTTACTATAACAATGTAGCTGATGACTATTATATCAGAAAATTTAATCAGTCCGGGACTTTACTCACGAATCGTGTATATGGCGATGACTGGAATGCAATATTCAAGTATGGGTCAAATATGACGAATGGATTTACATATATGATACTGGATGATGTAAATCAGGTTCCTCATCTGCTTAAACTGGACGCGGCGTTGGATACAGTTTATAATATAGATATCCAAATACCAACAATTGGGATTGTCGATTTTTTTGATGCAAATGACTCTTCAGCATATTTTTCCTATGATGGTGGATCGTTTGGTGATTTTAAAGAAATTGATCCAACAGGAACAGTATCATGCCAGGCAAGTGGTTTCGAAACGTTTGGGTATAAATTTGGAATTTTGAATAATGTTTGTTTTTCGGCCAGGGAGAATTTTACCCGAAAAGATACCGCCTGTGCGTTTTACAACTGTACATCGACCTTTGATTCCAACATGCAACAACTGATGTATGGAATTCCGGGAAACGCCACCAATACTTATCCTAAAAACAACTATCCCGGGAAGGAAGTGCTGTATTTTGTTTCTGAAAACACAAGCGATATCCCTGGCATTATAGGTTTAATTGACAGCCGGAACGATAATTTTTCAGGAAGAATGTATTTCGATACAAATGCCAATTGCCAAAATGACAGCACCGACATTGGAGTGGTCAATCAATTGGTGCGTATAAACCCTGGCGCAAAAATGGTGTTTACCGGAACAAATGGAATCTACTCGAATGTTCTTGATACAGGAACGTATACCCTTGATCCGTTACCTTTCAATTCCACGTTATTGTTTTGTCCGCCACAATTGCCTTTGCAGGTTGCTGACACTTTTACTGTGTATCAGAATAATGATTTCGGTGTACAGGATCTGTCAGGGAATATGCAGGATTTATCAATTACGGTCAATCAATCTCCTGCATTACCCGGTCACAATACTTATTTTTACCTCACCGTAAATAATCAATTACCTCTTGCAGCAAACGGAGTGGTTAGTTTAACCCTTGATTCAACTTTGTATTTCAACATTCTCCCTCTTGATGCCACGGATTCTATTGTAGGAAATGTTTTGTACTGGCATGTGAATAATCTTGATTATTTATCAAATACAACTTTTACCGCAAGAGCATACGTGCTGGCACAAACAGTTCCCGGGATATCTTACACCACGCTTGCAAATGTTACCAATACTTCAGGAGAACCTAATTTGATTAATAACACTGACATTTACCAGGGAATAGTGTTGAGTTCCTTTGATCCCAATGATAAAATTGTAGTGCCTCGTGGTTATGGCTCCATAGGATTGATAAGTCCTGCCGATAGCATTCTTAAATACAAAATACGTTTCCAGAATACCGGAACATATGCCGCTTTCAAAGTAGTAGTCAATGATACAATTGATCCTTCACTGGATATTTCTACTTTCAGATTATTGTCAACGAGTCACCCTTGTCTGCTATCATTACCCGATTCAAATGTGGTCCGATTTACATTTGAAGACATCATGCTTCCTGACAGTACCACAAACGAAGCACTCAGTCATGGATTTATCAATTATCAGATTCAACAGAAGTCAAATCTTCCTGTGAATACTGAAATTCGCAACACAGCCTATATTTATTTTGATTACAATATGCCAGTTGCTACCAACCAGACTTTAAACACAATCGGTGTTGTAGGGATTAATGAAAATCCTTCACTAGCAGAGATTAAAATCTATCCGAATCCTGCAACCAACGAACTGAATGTGGTAAGTAATTCCACTGATCCTATTGAATCAATTTCTTTAATGGATATCACAGGCCGATGTATAATGAAAATCAAATCAGCCGGGAATTTATCAAAGGAAACAATGTCCATTTCTTCTTTACAGGAAGGTTGCTATTTTGTGATGATAAAAACCGGCAAGCAAGTTATAACGCGTTCATTTATAAAAATGAATTAGATTTTCTGAATAAACACATACACAAATAAATTCTAAACACACAATGAGAGAAACATTCCTTATCATTCACTTCATCGGCCTGGCAATGGGACTGGGTGCGAGTTTCGCTAATTTATTTTTAGGGATGGCTATGGCTAAAATGCCACCTGAGGAGGCCAAAGCTTTTGCTTTAAAAGCAATGACATTGACAAAAATGGGCCACACCGGACTTGCGTTGTTGATTCTATCTGGATTGTATCTGATGTCACCATATTGGTATATGCTTTCTTCCACACCACTGTTGATCGCCAAACTTACATTTGTAACATTCCTCATAATTCTAATTTCTATAATGACTTCCGCCGGAATTAAATTCAGAAAAGGTGATGTGTCACAAATTAAAGTTCTCAAACCATTGGGAAGAATCGCACTGATCACTTCAATTATAATTGTGGTGTTGGCAGTGAGTGTTTTTCATTGATAAATTAAATAAAGTGCAGTACTGACGCCATGCATGGTGTCCGTACTGCACTTTTTTGCTGCTTCAAGTATTTACCTATTCCATTTTGACAAACCTGATTGTTTCCACATTATCACCATAAATAACATGCACCATGTAAATTCCATTCGGTATTTTTTCGGTGTTAAGCCGGATTGATTTTTCAGTACCCTGAGTTTTCATATCACGTACAAGCGTGCCATCGGCGCCGAATACTTTTACAATAACTGGCTCCTCAATATTGTTGAGATCAACAAACAATTCATTGGATGCAGGATTCGGATGAATCGATACATCAGTGTAGATATAACCATCCAATGGTTGTTGTGAAATACGTTCTTCCCCTTCTTCCAGGGTATCACCCGGACAAGTTTCCGCAAAGAAAACATTATCCTGTAAAGTAGTTAGTCCACTGTTGCGCTGAAGAATATCCGCGAAAGTGGTATGACGAATTTCACTCCTGATATTTGATGGTAAATTCGGATCGTATTTGTAGAAATAATAATCGCCATCTCTTAATTTTTCAAACTGTGATTTCAGCATCGCATGCATGGTTGTGCCTACAGATTTTCCTGCGACCCTATCTTCGGAAAGAAGTCCAACCCATAAATCAATATTATCAACAGTGCCATAAAGTGATTGTAATTGCGCAGCCAGTGATGCATCGGTTGTGATTTGTGAAAATGAATTGATGGTTACTCCGGTGTAAAATGTTCGTACAGCTTTATATGAAGGGAGACCATGATCACGACCGCGTTGAATATTCAAACATGCAAGATCCAGACCAGACCTGACTGCTGCGGTGGGACTTCCGAAAAGAAAATTACGTAAGATTGAATTCACCCGAGTGTCGGTTTCATATTGTGTATGTGCTGCAAATCCTTTTATGAAAACGTCTACACCATTGTCAACCACAAGTTGCTGGTTGAAGAATGCATCCAGTAAATCAACTTCACCCGGAGCTACATCTTCACAATCATCATCACGCATTAAAATTTCATCGGCTACCATTGTGTGTCCGATGCGGTAAGCTGCAGTAGCAAATGTGTTGTTGATATCGGGACGTACAGCGCTGTTGTAACTTGTGTAAGGAGATAATGCAACTCCAATAGCTGGTAAAAATTCCTGGTAAGTAATCACCTGCATCATCGCACCGACTTCTTTTCTTGCTTTCTGATAAATGGTTTCATCATTAGTCAAACCTTCACTTATCAACCGGTCGCAGATGCGATTGTGTTCTCTCACGAAAATTGTATGCAGACAAAGAATACCGGGATGTTCCACAGCACGCACATCACCTGCTACAAAAGATTTGGTGGTATGATTATTATCACTTGCCATGCTTGGTGCATTCACATCGAGCGTGCCTGAAAGTTCTCCGGTATTAGTGTTGTACGGAAGCATATTTCCTGCAGACACTTTCATTTTACCATTCACATGTGACCTCAACCAATGAGCACGTATGGAATCAGAACCATAAACCTGTGAGCCATCAATCCACGCGGTATTGATATTTATTTGCTCCCTGTTATTGGTAACACCTGTTCCGGGTTTCACATCACTTCGCATAAATGGAATTTCTACAGTAAAAACTGTTTCATTCGCGGGTAAGAGAACCGGATAATATTCTGTATTTGCAACAGGAGTTAAGGTAATGTCATGATCGAGGAATTGTCCCCACACATAACAGAAGGTGCTCAGTTCCCTGGCACTGAAATGCACAATAGGTTCATCGCAAACTACATTTGAAATTTCGCGGGCTGATGGACGGTTGGTGCCGTTCATTGTATTTTTTGAATCGGGCAAACTGTATGCAGCCGGCATTTCCCTGAAAAGGGCGATGTCGGTAGCGCCCCACTCCTTCCGACTGGATATGATATTATTGTTTGTTCCGTCGTAGGTACGATAAGCGGGGTGGTTTGCCTGGCCGGGAGGAACACCTGCCCTTGGCCAATGAATGAATGGTTTTTCATCGATAAACTTAGTTTGAGCTCGAACCGGAATCGCAAATAGCAATCCGGACAGCAGTAATAGGAAGATTTTGAACATGTTAAAGAAATTTTAAAGTTGAAGTAAACTGAGGTATTGGGATTCCCGGGGCCCATAAATGCGCGTTAAAGGTATAGTCGCTTTGGGTAAACAGATAAAAAATGTAGGTGAATGATACTATTTGATAGGTTAAATGTTTATATTAGCAGGTGAACCACAGCATTTACAGTGAGGTTTAATACATGCTTAATACTATAGTTGTGGCGCATAACTCGGCCACAATGCCCTTGATCAGAGGATTTTGCGCCAAAATCGATTTCGTACAGTTGCATCGCACCTTCAGTGAACCTTCGGAGGCCTTGCTTTATTTGACCAACTATCCGGTCGACCTGGTTATTATTGACTTCGATTTGGTGCGTCTTCCCTGGATTCAGTTTACCGCTTTATTGTCGAAGGACATTGTGGTGATCAATTTGCTAAGTCCCGGACAATTGATCCCGGAGGGCTGGTTACGAAACGCGGTCTATTTTCTGGTCCCGCCATTCAGTTTCAAAAACTTCAGTAAGGCTGTCCACAATGCCAGCGAATATCTTTCCGCCCTTCAGCAAAAAGTCAGGGACATCAAAAAGTATCTATACATCCGTGCCGACTACGGACTTCGCAAAATCAACATCGCTGAAATTCTTTATATAGAAGCACTCGACGATTACCTGAAAATCCATCTCGAAAAATCGAAAACCATCGTCGTAAAAATGACAATGAAAAAAATATTGGAGAAACTGCAATCATCCGAATTCGTCCGCGTCCACCGATCTTATATTGTCCCCACAAACAGAATTACCAGCATCCGAAAAAAAACTCTTTTAATTTCCGGTGTCGAAATTCCGATCGGACAAAGTTATCAGCAGCAAATAAAAAAAGACCTTTTGTGAAATGATAAATGATAGATGATAAATGATATGGTTTTTTAGCAGGGAATTTTGTTTTCAATTCGTGAATTAAAATATTTGAGACAATTGTAGATTTTCATATTTCTTGTTTTTTCAGGTCGACTTAAAATCTGATATGGTGCATTACAGTCGGGTTGAACCCCTGCCACCTGTGTGAAGCTGGTGTGTAAACACCTAAAGGGAGTAGATTTCGAAAAATATTTACTTTTTTATAATGCCAATAAATTTATTTTAAAGAAAAGCATAATGGCATTAACGCAATTCCATCTTAATACAATCTACTCCCTTTAGGGCCGGGGCATGCCGCGACCAGGTGTGCGATGTATAAGACCGCAACGACCATATTAAACTTCATGTCATTCTAAAATTTATTAACTAACAAAATCATTCCCCGTAGAGACGCAATGCATTGCGTCTCTACCATTAATAAGAGCTGCGTGGCTCATTGCGTGTTTGTGCAAATGAGAAGAATTTATAAGATTTTTGATTCTTTTTTAATTACATTTATCACAAATTGCTTTCACACATTTTAATCTCATTTTGGAATGTTTAAACTTAAAAATCTTGTCACATTTATACTACTTCATTTGCTTTTTAACTCCACAACATTTTCACAAGGTCGCTTTGAAATAAAGTGGCAGCAGTGTTTTGGAGGAGGTGGGAGTGAATTTGCAAGATCGGCTATCCAGACGTCTGATAGCGGATTTGTTTTTGTTGGGAAAAGCACTTCTTTTGGTCCTGCTATGCCGTTATGTTCCGGAAGTGTTCAGGACAGAATAATGATGGCAAAAGTTGATGCAAACGGGAATTTGTTATGGTACAACTGCATAGGAACTCAAAATATCGAAGATGTAAGTGAGGTGATTCAAACTTTAGATGGAGGGTTTGCTGTTATCGGAACGGCTTCTTTCTTATCTGTTTATGTTGTTAAAACCGACAGCGCTGGCGACTTTGAATGGGAGTCAGTATTTGCTGCGAACGATGATGACTATGGTAAATCAATTATACAACTTAACGATAGCAACTATGTTCTTGCAGCTACTGTAAGTTCCACGAACGGGCCTATATCCGGTAATCATGGAAATGAAGATTACTGGATAGCTAAACTTGATAGTGTTGGGAACATTTTATGGCAACATTGTTTTGGAGGAGGAGGTCGTGATTATGCCTCATCAATTATTAGCACTTTAGATAATGGCTTTATAATCAATGGCACAACTAATTCTGGAAATCTTCCCGGCTATCATGGATATGGTGATGTCTTTGTGGTTAAAACGGATAGTGTAGGAACTTTGCAATGGCAAAAAAATTTCGGAGGTTCTGCATACGAAGAAGGTTATGATATCATTGCTACTGCAGATGGCGGATATGTAACTGCGAATGCTTCCACTTCAAATGACTTCGATGTAACAGGAAACCATAACTCCTACGATTTCTGGATTCTAAAAATTAATAGTACCGGAAATTTGGTTTGGCAACTTAGCTCTGGCTCAGTGGAAGGTGAAAGAGCGTATTCAATTGCCCCTACAAGTAATGGTGGATTTGTAGTTGGAGGATACACCAACGGATCAGTTTACAATCCCCTTACTAATGTGCACACCGATGAGGATTTTTATGCTATCAGAGTCGACAGCGCAGGAAATCAGGAATGGGGAATGTGCTTTGGTGGTAGCAGAACAGATCATGCTTATTCTATAGTCACCACTTTCAATGATGAATATCTTATTTTAGGTAATAGCGAATCAGTGGATGGGGATCTGATGCGTCCCTGGCCACCTAACCGTGATTTCTGGGCAGTAAGATTTTCTGATTATGTGAACAAGATCGAGGGAATCAGTTTTGTAGATGTGAACCTGGATGGATCAAAAGACAGTAGTGAACAAGGACTTCACTTTCATAAAATTGTGGAATCAACAACAGGAAATTTTGATTTTGCATCTTCCGACGGAAGTTACAGTGTTTCAGTATATGATTCCGGAAGTTTTTCCGTGACTCCGGATACTTTGATATATTACAATTTTGCACCGGCATCACATCCTGCAGTATTTACCACCCTGGAACAAAAGGATACCTTAAATGATTTTGCAGCGCAGGCGATAAGTCCATTCAATGATTTGTGTGTAAATATTTCTCCAATGGGAAATTTCAGGGCAGGATTTCAGTGCAATTACATGATCAATTATAATAATGCCGGAACAACAGCAATTTCTCCAACAATAATTTTTGTTCGTGATGCGGATGTTGCGATAACTTCTTCGGTCCCTGTGGCAAACATACAGGGAATTGATTCATTGATTTGGACACCGGGAATTTTACAACCTTTTGAATCGGGTAGCATAGTAGTGACTGTGATGGTGAGTTCTTCTGCTCCAATTGGTACATTAATAAATTCATATGCCGTAATTGAACCGATAGCCGGAGATGTTAATCCCGGTTGCAATACTGATTATTGGGAAATATTCACAACAGGATCATATGATCCAAATGATGTTATTGTCAGCCGCAAAACATTATACAATTCTGAATTTCCAAATCCTCCTTTCCTTGAATACCTGGTGAGGTTTCAGAATACTGGCAATGATACCGCATTTAGTGTCAGTATTAAAAACCATATCAATTCCGAGTTGAAGCTAAACACTTTAGAAATTGTTTCATCCTCTCATCCAATGCAATTTGATTACTCAAAAATTGCACGTGATCTGAATTTTACATTTGAGAATATACTGCTCCCGGATAAATTTACTAATGAACCACTAAGTCATGGTTTTGTTAGATACAGGATTCAGCCGGTGGATACACTTATAGTAGGTAATCTGATAAAAAACAAAGCCTTTATTTATTTTGATTTTAATTCACCAGTGATGACCAACACCGCTATCACCACAGTGGTACTTCCCACCGGATTATCCGATACTCCCGGACCAGAACCGATATTACAACTTTATCCAAACCCCGCAAATCAAACTATCACACTGCAATGCAATATAAATGCAACCGAATTGTCAATTATAGTTACAGATATCAGCGGCAGGCAGGTGATGAAAAATAAAATGACAGGTATTCACAAAAATGCCGCAGTGCAATTGGACATTGAATTGCTTTCCAATGGAATTTATTTATTAGAAGTAACAGCGGATGAGAATGTGATGCGGAAGAAATTTGTGAAACAGTAATTGAAAAACTAAAGAGCCAGGTTGATGCCTGGCTTTTTGGTTTATTCGAAATGCTCGTTCACTGAGCCCTTGGGCGAGTTTGTGTTGAGCGTAACCGAAGCATCGCAGCGACCAGGTCGCGACGTCCACAGTCGGGTTGAGCCCCGGTCCTAAAGGGAGTAGTTTTCGAAAACATTTACTTTTTTATAATTCCAATAAATTTTTTTGAAAAAAATAAAATGGCATTCTCATAATTTCAGCATAATAAAATCTACTCCCTTTAGGGCCGGGGCAGTGCCGCGACCCGATGCACCGCGACCTGAACTGCGACGACCATGACCGCGTCGACCACAGTCGGGTTGAACCCCGACCCTAAAGGCAGTACACTTTAGAAATATTTACATTTTTTACAAAGCCAATTAATTTCAATTATAGGAAAAACAAAATGGCATTGTCACAATTTCATATTAAAACAAACTGCTCCCTTTAGGGCAGGGGCAGTGCCGCGACCAGGTGTGTGATGTATATTGACCGCGACGACCAGATTAATTTTCATGTCATTGCCGGTCTTGATGCGAAGAAAAGAGCTCTCACCATCATCCTTAAGCTCCATCCACTTTACTGGCACCCTTATTGACCATTGTATCCGTAAGATTTCCTGGTATTAGGGAGTTTCAAGCCTGATTAAAGAACATTTCTTTCCTGTTTTCCCCAATGTGATCTGTTATTTACTGATGGTATGAGTAATATATTCCCCAAAAAGTTTGTTTTATCAAAAGGCCTGGACCAGTTTTTCAGCGATGTGTATCGCGCTCATAAATTTACCACCAGGTTTTTTAAGGAAGTAGTAAGGTCGCCATTTCATTTTAAAGAGGTGCTTAACCAGTGTTTTGAAGTAGGGTTACGATCGCTTTCACTTATTACGGTAACAGGTTTCATTATTGGAGTCGTGTTTACAAAACAATCACGACCCTCGTTAGAAGATTTTGGTGCTACTTCATGGCTTCCTTCTCTTATCGGCATCGCCATTGTGAAAGCGCTGGGCCCGCTGGTAACAGCATTGATTTGCGCAGGCAAGGTAGGTTCCAGCATTGGTGCGGAATTGGGTTCCATGAAAGTGACCGAGCAAATAGAGGCCATGGAAGTGTCTGCAATAAATCCGTTTAAATACCTTGTAGTTACACGAGTGCTGGCTACTACCATTGCCATCCCGGTTTTATCATTGTATTGTAGTTTTCTTGCCATGTATGGATCGTACATTAACGTGCATATGGAAGAATCGACAAGCCTGATCGCTTTTTATCAGAATGCATTTTCATCTATAAAATTCCTTGATCTGTTTACTGCATTAGTCAAATCTATTGTATTCGGCTTCACAATTGGTGTGGTTGGATGTTATAAGGGCTTTCATGCAACACAGGGCACAAGAGGTGTTGGTAAAGCAGCGAACGAAGCGGTGGTACTCGCCATGTTTTTGGTATTTGTGGAGGAAATTTTAATCGTTCAGGTTTCTAACTGGATCAGATTTTTATAAGATGGAAAATTTACAGCCACATGTGATCAATAAAAATGAAACGGTGATTTCCATAAAGGGACTCTACAAATCATTTGGTGAATTACATGTGCTCAAAGGTGTTGACTTCAATGTGTTCAAAGGCGAGAATGTAGCTGTGCTCGGGAAGTCGGGAACGGGTAAATCGGTATTGATAAAAATTATGGTGGGATTGCTTAAAGCAGATGCCGGTTCCGTAAACATATTGGGACACGATTTGAATCAACTGAATGCAAAGGAACTTGATGCGTTACGACTGCGGATCGGATTTTCATTTCAGAGCAGTGCGTTGTACGACAGTATGAACGTGTATCAGAATCTTTCGTTTCCGTTAACAATGAACAATCCAAAGCTTTCTAAAAAAGAAGTGGATTCGGCTGTTAAGGAAGCATTGGAAGCTGTGGGCCTCAGTGATAAAATAAATCAGATGCCTTCTGATCTCTCTGGCGGACAAAGAAAACGAATTGGTATCGCACGCACACTGATTTTGAAACCTGAAATTATGCTGTACGATGAACCTACTTCCGGACTCGATCCTATAACAAGTTCCGAAATCAACGATCTTATTAACGAAGTACAACAGCGCTATAATACAAGTTCGGTAATCATCACACACGATCTTACGTGTGCGAAAGCGACAGGGAACCGGGTCGCTATTTTGCTGGATGGGAAATTTAAAAGTGTAGGAACTTTTGATGAGGTGTTTAGCACCGGCGATGAAGAGATCAAAAGTTTTTTTAATTATAATTTTATTCAATAAACAATGAACGAATCAAAAAATAAAAGGGCTGTTATGGTTGGGTTGTTCCTGTTTATAGGACTGCTCTTCCTCATGGGTGGCATTCTTATGGTGGGAAATCTTAACGAAACGTTCAAGAGAAAAATGAAAGTGGTTTCACTCTTTGATGATGTGGGTGGCTTGCAACCCGGTAACAACGTGTGGTTTTCGGGTGTGAAAATTGGGACTGTCAGCAAGATCCAGTTCTATGGAAGATCACAGGTTGTGGTAAGCATGCGAATTGATGCCAAGGACAAGCAATACATCCGTAAAGATTCGAAAGTTAAAATAAGTGCCGATGGATTGATCGGAAATAAAATACTGGTCATTTATGGAGGCACATTCCGTACTGCGGAAGTTGAAGAAGGAGACACACTTTCAGTGGAAAAAACATTTACGTCGGATGATATGATAAACACCCTGCAGGCAAACAATGAAAATGTATTGGCCATCACAAAAGATTTTAAAGTCATCAGTAAAAAAATGGCCAATGGAGAAGGCACGATCGGAAGTTTACTCAACGACAAATCTGTTTATGATAACATCAACGCAGCTACAGCCTCTCTTCAGAATGCTTCCGCGAAAGCGCAACAAATGATGGCATCACTTGAAAAATTCAGTTCCGGCTTAAACAAAGAAGGCACGCTGGCCAATAATTTAGTCACCGACACAGTAGTCTTTAATGCACTCAAGGCATCTGTATTAAATTTACAGCAACTAACAGATACCGCAGCTATTTTCATCGCGGATTTAAAGGAAGCGGGAAGCAATACAAAAACTCCGGTTGGTGTTTTGTTGCACGATGAGGAAGCAGGAGCCCATTTGAAGGAAATGATAAAAAACCTCGACAGCAGTTCCAAAAAACTGGATGAAGATCTTGAAGCAGCGCAGCACAATATTTTTTTGAGAGGCTATTTTAGAAAGCAGGATAAGGCTGCGAAAAAGGATTCGCTTTAAAAAATAGTGACGAGTTGCGAGTGACGCGTAAGAAAAGTGACAAGTTTTGAGTGACTCGCTCAAGGACTTAACGAATGCATAAGGGTGAGTGATTAAAATGCCAGTAAGAGTCTTCTATGAGGTCACAATTTGTGACCTCATAGATTTTGTATTCATTTACTATTGAGCGATAACTGCGAGTTTCAAAGTGCCATATACACACTCTGGTCGCAGACCTATATGGGTCGTGCCTACGGCACTTTATTGGAGTGGGTCTTGCAGGTCCCGAGGTTGCGCCTTTCGCTATCGCTCAAGGCTTCACCTCGGGTTACAATATGGGTCGTGCCTACGGCACTTGAAAGAGTTGCGCCCATATTAAGTGCCGTAGGCACGACCCATATTGTAACCCGGGGTGCTAACCCCGGGTAAGTGATAACGTGTGATGCCGAGTGCCGTAGGCACGACTCATGTATGTCGCGACAAGGATGCACAAGCGACCAAGCATAAAGTCATTAACGCTTAAATCAAATCATGAAATAAATACTTTTCATCATACTCAATTGAAAAACTTTTGAGCATTTCTATATACTCACTTCTGAAAGTTATTTTCTTGTGATGTACTTCCTGGTTCAAAATATACTGATACACATTGTTCAAATCAGAACGACTATAAGTAAACGCTCCGTATCCCGATTGCCATGCAAATCGATGTTTCATAAAATTTTGTTTGTTAAGCCACCCGGAGGAATTCGATTTAATTTTTTGCATGACATCGGAAATTGCTAAAGATGGCAGCAGGCCAAAAAAACAATGGACATGATCTTCTACTCCGTTAACAATAATGTTTTTACAACCTGTTTCATTAATGAGATTTCCGATTACACCACAGAATTCATTTCGCCATTCCGGCTTAATTACCGACGCACGGTATTTAACTGCGAAGACTGATTGCACATAAATTTGATGATAAGTGTTTGCCATAATAAAAAGGATTTAGAAAAAATTAAGTATTAAAAAAATTATAAAAATAGTTTGATTCAAAGTATATATGTAAGATGAATTAGTATGGTTCTTCGCGCATGCTGGTCGCAGACATATATGGGTCGTGCCTACGGCACTTTATTGGAGTGGGTCTTGCAGGTCCCGAGGTTGCGCCTTTCGCTATCGCTCAAGGCTTCACCTCGGGTTACAATATGGATTGTGCCTACGGCACTTACTTGAGTTGCGTCCATAACAAGTATCATAGGCACGATCCTTATATGCTGAGATGTGTATGCACAAGTGATCTGGTACTAGAATGAGCTGCGCCAATACATAGTGCCATAGGCACGACCTATATTGTAACTCGGGGTGCTAACCCCGGATTCTGTGATAACACGCGATACTGAGTGCTCTAGGCACGACCCATGTATGTCGTGAGGTGTATGCACAAGTGATCTGGCACTCATATGAGCTGCGCCAATACATAGTGCCATAGGCACGTCCCATATTGTAACCCGGGGTGCTAACCCCGGGTTCATCACTAACGGTGGGTCTAAGTGCCGTAGGCACGATCCATGTATGTCGTGACGCTGATGCACAAATGATCCAGCATAAACTTTCATATCATCTCACACGATCCGGCAAAACCATATTAATGATGTACCACGATGAATCGTGTTTGACAAGCTCTCCCTTCCCCTCACCCTTGAATTGATGGACTAACCCGCTGTTATTAATTCCGTAAAAGCTAATTTCAAAAGTGACGGATGCCGTATCGCCTTCCAGAAAAATTTCATCCATTTCCATAAAATCGAGTGCGAAGTCCTCATAGGTCTGCAAGAGTAATTTGATATCTTTATAGTTTTTAATTGAATGCTTCAGGTGTTTGATCCTGAATGGTCCCATGAAACTTTCAAACAGAAGTCTAACAAAATCACTTATTGTTTTACGGATGTGGTACGATTCATTACTATGAAACTCTTCATAAACAAGTTTTAATGGATTGGGAAACAGTTTTCCTGTCGTGAGCATATTGAAAAGTTCTTTTGTGATGAACCGATACAAAGTGCGCGGAGGTATTTCGGTAAAAGTTTGCAGGATCACACCGTGTTTATTCATCACTTCATAAAGCCGCTCCAGCTCTTTCGGTAGTTGGGCATTACTAATATGATCGGCAGACTGGAATTTCGGCTTTTCAAAAAAATCATAAAAGGTTTTGAAATGTTTGTCGACTGTGTCACCCGGTTCGCGTGGTGCCCATATGGAAAACTCGGCTTTATCCTGGATCGATGGAATAATGGTTCTCTCCCTGGGAGATGTCAGAAATGTGATAGAATTATTTTCATCACCCAAAATGTGATGCAAATCGAAACCATTTTCGGTAGATTGAGATGGGTTGTTTGGTTGCATAGAAAAGTGTTTTAGAAAAGTTGAAAAATTAAAATGAATAAATTTGAAAAGCTAAAATTAGTTGCAGCAAAGACCAAAAACAAGAGTAATGCGTGTTTTAAACGTTTATAAACGTTTAAGGGAACTTATTGCCTTCAAGCCATACGGGATCATGAGTAGCGCTCATGGAGGTTAAATCCTTACACACTTTACACTTTACACTTGTCACTTTGCACATTTTGTTTAAAATCAATTTTTATTATTAATCAAAGTCCCCTTATTCACAAAATACATTTCCAGCAATCCCCGGTTTTTAGCTTCAATTTGTCCCCGGTATTCAAAATCAAATTGCTCTTTGATGATTTGAAAGGTGCTTCCGCTGACATTTACTTTACCTGCTACTCCTGATGATTCCATGCGACTGGCAATATTTACGGTGTCGCCCCATATGTCGTACGCAAACTTTTTTGTTCCGACAATTCCCGACACCACTGATCCTGTATGTATCCCGATTCTTATCTCAAATGTTTCAAGACCTTTAGCCTGTTGCTGTGACCGGTAGTTTATCATAAAATCCCTGATTTCAATTGCAGCACATGTGATATCGAAAGCATGCAATGTATTTGGAGTGGGAAGTCCTCCGGCACACATATAGCTGTCACCAATTGTCTTAATTTTTTCAATTGAGTATTTTGAAATGATATCATCAAATGCGCTAAAGCAAAAATTGATTTCATTTACCAACTCTTCAGGAGTTATTTTTTTGCTAAGCCCTGTAAAATTTACAAAGTCCGTAAACATCACCGTAACTGAATCGTAATTCCGGACTTTTGCACTTCCTGTTTGTTTTAATTCTTCAGCAGTTTCCGATGGAAGAATATTTAACAAAAGGGCATCACTCCGTTTTCGTTCCCGGTTAATACGATTGCGCTGACGATAAATAATCAGCGAAAAAATCATGAAGCCAACGATGCCTCCAATTGTCATATAACTGATAAGTTTCTGTCGCGCGATTTCTTTCACCTGGGCATCTGATTTTACATTGAGAAGTTCAATCTCCTGCTCTTTTTTATCAACCACTATTTGAGTTTGCAATGCGGCAATGCGTCGGGCAGATTGCATATTGAAAACACTGTCCTTGGTTGCTGCATATAATTTGTGATATTTGAGCGCATCATTCACGCGATTCAATCCGGAGTATGCTTCATGTAAATGCAGGTAAATCTCTGAAAGTTCTTTTTGCATTCCCAGTTCTTTGGCTTCCATTTCAGCTTTACCAAGAAATTCTAAAGCTTGCAAAAACTGTTTCCTGGCCAATTTAATTTCTCCAATTCCTTTGATGCAATATACTTGCGCGTACCGGTCGTTTATTTTTATGGCACCCTCAAGTGCCAACTGCCGGAGCAACATTGCCGAATCGAGTAAAATTTCGGGTAGTTGTTCATTGGTGATGTTTTTTGTAAATGGAAAAATTGCTTTAGCTTCCTTAGGGGATAATGATGCTGCTACAAAGAACACATTGCTGATATTAAACATCGAATAAATAGTGCCTTGTTCATCGTTAAGTTGTTTACGCAAACGCAGACTCTGTTCATGAAATTTTAATGATTCAGGATATTCGTTTTGATAAAAAAGTACCATACCAAGATTATTGTTTGACATGGCGATGCCGGTGGAATCGTTAAGTAGCTTCCGCAACAAAAGACTTTTCCCATGATATAAAATTGAATTTTCATAATCAGTCAGGTTTTCGTATACCACCCCGATATCATTAAGAAGTATTGACATTCTGGATGAATCGCGTATTGATTCGCTGATTTTCAAATCACGTAAAAAATAATTGAGTGCTTCTGCATAACGACTATGCACAAAACAAACTATTCCGGCACTATAAAGAGATCTGGAGGCAAGCTGTGGAAATTTATGTTGAATAGCGATTGATGCAGCAGAATCAAAAAGTAGAAGCGACTCTTCATACCGGTTAAGCTTATCATAAATAGTTGCTTTGGCAAAAAGCCCGTTTATCAATCCAGGCATGAAGTTAATTTTTTCAGAATGGGTGATCGATGATTCAATCCATCTGGCTGCAGCCAATGAGTCCGTTTCTGAAAGGCTCAATGCGAGTTCACGCTTCAAGCGGATCTTTATGGTATCAACAGACTCTCGTTCAATTAATGCTTTCAGACTGTCGGCTTGTGAAATAGCATGAACAGGTACTGATAACAGGTTCAATACAATCAACAAAAACAGTATTGTGGAAGCGAACTGTTGTTTAACAGGGTTCTCACATAGCTTTTTATTGAATTTTTTCATGCAACTAATAAAAGGGAATGGTTTCCAATGTAAAGAAAGTAAATTCTTCTTATAAGTTAAAACACTAGATACCAGTCTAGTATAGTATCCTACCAATATCATTGTCGCCCTTGACTGGTATACTCTTAATCGGTATATTTGATTAGTGTTCAGATACAGTTGAAACACTATTAAATTACCGCCCACTACACATCTGTAATCCTATCCCTTGCACGAATTCAATAAATCTGTAATCCCCCGCCTTCTATCAAATTTAATTCACTTAATAATGAAAAATCTTAACCATTTTAATCCGGCAATTTTTATCAGCATGTTGTTCGTTGCTGTTTTAATCAATGGAAATGTACACGGTCAGTTATTGAACGCAAACTATACATTTTCCCAATTCTCCCAATCCTATGTGCCCATCCCAGGAGGTACTGTGCATGGAACGGCAGTTAATGACGATCAGATATTCAGTAATGTTCCAATGGGATTTTTTATTGCATATAACGGAGCACAATTTAATTCGGTTGGAATAAGTTCAAATGGTTTCATATGGTTTGGAGCCACTCCTCCTGCAGGAACAAATTATAATCCCATATCAAGCGCCACGGCATCGACTGCTTACATATGCGCATTTGCAAAAAATCTTGAGAGCCGTTCCGCGACAGGTGGCGGTGAACTACGATCCAGACTTTCAGGAACAGCACCGCACAGAATTTTCACTATTCAATGGAAAAACTACCAGCGATTTACAACAGGAACAACAAATAACGGAGATATATTTAATTTCCAGATCCGGTTGTTTGAATACAACCAGTCAATCGAAATAGTTTATGGTGCTATGACAACCAATTTAAATTCAACCGCACAAGTTGGAATGCGCAGCACGGTCAATACCAATTTCATGAACCGTGTAGTGAATGCTACTAATGTGTGGAATAATTCAATCGCCGGAACAGTGAATAGCGCTACCGTTTCATACACCACCATAAGAATGCCGGCATCAGGACAAACATATCGTTGGATTCCCACAAGCCTGTTAAATTCCAATCTCAGTGGTGGTGATCTTGATACCGTACCAAATGGAATGACGGAACTTATAAACAGCAATACTGCCCTCACGGCATCATTTGTAGATGAAGGAGGAATTACCAGTCTTGGAATACAACGTTTTGTTAATGGCGTTTCAATTCCATGGGTGGCGATGGACAAATTATCCGGGGATGCTACTTCCGGATTGTGGCAGGTTGTGCTTTCCAATATAAATGTGAATTCGGATGTGGTTTATCTTTATCGAATCATTAACCCTTCGGGCTTTTTTAAGTATTCGGGAACCATTGCGTATGAAGTAGGTTACCTGCGAGTGTATGCTCCTGATGATATAATAGTTCCTGATAATGCACAGGGGAGTGGAATTGCGCTTAGCGCGGATGCCAGTGTATCGGCGGTAAAAATTACGGAAGTGGTTTTCGACAGACTTGCACCCGGAGGAAATTCCGGATCGCCTTCGTATGTGCCCAGCGGTGATATTGATTTGGTTGAACTGACTAACCTTTCACCAAATGATGTAAAGCTGGATGACATGACGGTGAGAGTCACAAGTGACAACACACAACATCAGATTATTTTTCCTGCCGGAACTATTCTTCCGGGCGGAGGCCGTGTAACAATTCAAGCAGGTGGTAATGCCGGTCAGATAAATACAGGTGTTGCTGATGAGCTATATTTTGAAACTGGTGGAACAACCAACTCACTTCAATCGGGTACTCCTTTTGGTGTATCGCTTATTAATGACCATGCTGATGCGTTAGATGCAGTGGCCTTTAATGGTTATCAATTTTCACAAGCATCAGGCGTACGTGTGGTGCATTGGTATGGTGATATGGCTTCTTCATTGGGGAAAGCAGGTGCACGCAGAAACACCATGACGGATCACAATACCTCTACCGATTGGGAATTCACCGATGGAAGTAATATTGCTGAACCGGGAAGTATGAATCCGGGTCTTGCAGCAGTATCCACATCTCCTGCATTCAGCTGGTCATCTGATGATATTCCGGGCTGGACACCTGTGGGCAGTGATGTGCAAATGCCGGTGCTGGTTAACGGAACGTACCAAGTCAAAGTTCAATGTGAAGATAATGGAAATGTGGTTGAAGAGGCACTAACGGTTACTGTGTACACGCCGGCGATTCCTGTAGCTGATTTTGTAGCGTCAGAAGTTTCGGTCTTCCCCAATCATACTATTTCATTCACGGATCTTTCATCCGACTACCCGGATACTTATTTATGGAGCATTGCACCCAATACGTTCACTTTTATGAATGGCACATCAGCAAACAGTGCATTACCTGAAGTGAAATTCAATGCACCCGGTTCGTATAGTGTTACTTTGAATGTTACCAATGAATTGGGAAGCTCTCAAATGACAAAGAATAACTTTATAAATGTGATGCCTTTCCTTGGAGTATGTGTGCGTCCTTCACAATTATTTATCAGTAATGTGTCCACTTCATCCGCAACAGTTTCGTGGGACGAGGGTTTTGCTGCCGACAGCATGGAGGTGCGTTATGCAAAAAACAGTGGTGGCGGCAACGGGACACAATTTTACACAACCTCATTTTCTGCCGCACTTTCCGGTCTCTCGCCTGCAACTTCCTACTATGTAAAAGTGCGTCCCTGGTGTGGAGGTGCTGCATCAGATGGATATACGCAGAAAAAAAATTTCACAACCGGCAGTGCACGATTGGCAGACTACAATAATTCATCAACAGGTATGCAGGCAGTAGTTTTTCCAAATCCTGCAATAGGAAATTTCAAGGTACAGCTCAGTAACACTGATTCAAAAATCATCAGAATTTATATTATGGATCTTGCCGGAAAAATTATTTCTGAAGAGTCATTTGCCGTCTCGGAAGGAGAAAATGTAGTCAGTCCTGCCGGCACACTTTCTCCCGGAATTTATTTTGTTAAAGTCAAAGCAGATTTTGAAGAAAAAACATTTCGGGTAGTTGTGCTTTAACTTCGCTTAGCAGGATCCAAAGCAGACGCAGTCTGACCTCGCCGTCTCGCCGTGCAGGATCTAGAGCAGACGCAGTCTGTTCGTAATCCTGCACCACCAAATGTGTGGATCTCTGATCCACTTTTCTTTCAAGAAAAATATTTTATTAGTCTTGAAAAAATAATTTTCGACGATTTTTTACTGCCGACTGGCAACTGCCTACTGCCGACTCTTTTTTATTCAACGCCGTTCTGACTTTCACTCTTAACAATTACTTCTTCGTTAGGCGGTATTTCAATACTTTGTCTTCTTAATAAAATCTTACTATAATCTCTCCCCAATTTATCCCCATAATCTTCATACGATTTCTTCGCCCATTCCAGCGCTTGTGGTGTTTGTCCGAGGACTTCATGAGCCACTGCAATATTCAGCGCGGCACGACCGGCATTTTTTCCGTTGGATTTATTTACGATTGCAGTCCATGCCTGGATAGCACCTTCCCAGTTCGCAGTTTCGGCACGACGGAATGCTGCAAGGAATTCACGTTTAGCAGAACCTTTCCCTTTTTTATACATATCGCGTTTCACCGTGTAATAACCTGGCAGGAAACGATTCATGTATTCCTGTCCTGCAGCATAAACAGTATTTTGTAAAGCATCCGGTGGCGGAATGATGATGTTATTGGCGGATGCATTAAATGTAAGGAAAGACGTACTTTGATACTGATCAAGGATGCGTTTGGTATTGGGATCATAGAGTCGCCACATAGCCCTTACGGTCATACGCACCTGGCAGGGCGCGGCAGGTTTCGGAGCGTTTCCCTGGAGGATATCTCCGACATGCTGTGTAACAGCTGACGTGAGCAGATCAGAATTGGAATCAAACGACTCCAGCACCAGCAATGCCTGTGTCCCATTGGCATCACAGATCTTTTTCACCTCCCGCCAGTCGAGCAACTCCGGGGTTTGAGATGACCCCGAACCATACAACCGGGTTTTCTGCGGAATTACTATTGTGAGGGCACTCCGTCCGTTCACTTTATCAAAGGCCCCTTTCAGCGCCTCATCAGAAGCCAGCTTATCGGACCCTGCAATTTCAGCAGTAGCTATAGTTTCGAGCAGGTTTTTCGACTTATCCCCTTCTTTAACAAGACTACGGTTAACCACCGCGATGGTATTAATTCCATCTGGAAGCATCACCTCGGGATCGAGGGGATAGTCGAGTTTTACATAGCCGTATTTGCTGCAACTGGGGAGGATGAGGGTGGCGGAGAGGAGGAGGAGTAATAAATGGTTTTTCATGAGCTTCGGTAGAGGCAGGTGGTTGGTGGTGATCCCAAAATAGATCTTTTAAGGAGTGATGTGGGGACAATGTGAGGGGAGATCTTACATCGCGAGAGAAATCAATTCTGATTAATAAGTTGGATAGGGAGGTTGTCGTGAGTTCAGGGATTTTTTTGAATTTTGGACCAAGGGTTTTCCCTGGTTTTTGTGGGTTTTGTTTGGTGGGTGGGGAATTTGAGTATTTTTAGCGGGTAAGTTAGCAAATGCTCAATAAGGAAGATTTGGCGAAGATTTGTTTTGCATATTTACTAGTTATCGGCAACCTTAACACTCGTATCACAAACGACACTGCAACTTCAAACATTCGGCAAATAGATGAAATCAAAAACCAAAAAAATTATAGCAGTCATTTTAGGATTTGTCGTATCAACTACAATAGGATTTACTTGCATTTTTTGGGGACAAGGTTTTGCTATACTTGCAGACAAACTTTCATCTGACACGACACGAAAAGTTTTTACCAATTGGGAATTCGATACGACTGAAATCAGCAACTTCTTTTTTTTCTATCTAATTGGTTTGGGGTTGGCACTTGGCTTGACAACAACATTCATTTTATGGGATTTTAAGGATAGTTTCCGCAGACGACTTTTTATCTACTTCCCTTTCTTGCTTTTAATAATGGGCTTTTCAACTTACAATTACTCTCATTTTGATTATCTAATTAAACCGGACATACAAGTGATATTTAATTTGGCAATGACTTTTTTGTCACTTGTTTTTTTATTTCAACTTTGGACACTAAAACCAAAATTAACTGACGGAATAATTCTTAAGTATTTTATTCTGTTCCTCTTGCTTTTTTGTGGGTTCTTAATTCCAGCTTTTTTCAGCATTTGTTGGTTCATAAAACGAATTGGCCTTGCAGAATTTAACTTCGGTTTTAATATGCCAATTATAGCAACAATTACTGGGGTAATTTCAACAACCATAACAGTTCTCAAATATAGAAGTGATAGAAAAAAAGAACAACTTGAAATCATTAAGCTAAAGACACAACAATGAATGTAAAATGCAACGAACAAACAGGAGACTGTGCTAACATCAAACTGACGAGAATTGAACGAACATTATTAAAACAAACAAACGCAAAGACAAAATATTACTTTTAACTTACTACAACCATATAAGAAAATCATTCATTATCTATGGACACAACGCAACATGCTTTCAGTTTCGCTTACGACATTCCGTGGCTGATAATTCTAAAAATCTTGTCTGTTGGAGTCAACCTAGTTATACTTTACAAATGGATAATGAGCAAGATTGTGTTAAATAGATTTCTTGTTGGTCGTTGGGAGGGCAACATAGTTAATGCAAATACTAAAGCAAAATTAAACTGCGTTTTGATTGTTACAGAGTGTGCAGGCAGAGACAACAAGGCATTTTTTTACTACGAACAATTTGACAACGATGAAATTACGGTTAGAGGTGGAGATGAATTGGACGACTATGATTCTGACGGTATGTTTATTTTCAACCAACAATGGAAACCCGTTTTCTTCAGACAATTTCATGTCGGCTACAACGACAAGGTTGACAAAAAAGAAATTGATTTTAGTGAGAGTGTGAGTTATCAATGGCATTGTGAAATACAGAACATTTGGTCAAAACCCAAACTGAAAATCGCAATCGAGGGAAACCAAGTAAATCTTAAAGGTAAACTACACAAATCATAGCTAACAAAAAAGGGGAAGCCGAAAACCAATTTAGAGTAGGCAAAAATAAATCTCAACAAAATGGAGCAAAAAATTCTAACAACACCAGACCCGATTACGCTGGAGAGAATTTCCTATTTAATTAACACAAAGGGTATTGACTCGACCATTGCAAACCTCGATTTGGAAATGGTAAAAATGAAACTCATGGACACTGAGGAAGGATCTGGGTGGACAGCCGAGCAATGCGACATTGCAGAGATAGAATACAAACGATTTCTGCACTTAAACAAAAAATTTCCTGACTTTGCTATCGTTCCTCATAAGACTATGGACTTGATGTGGCACCAACACATTCTTGACACAAGAGCTTATATCAGTGATTGCGACAAGGTGTTTGGCAAATACTTTCACCACTTCCCTTACTTCGGCATCAGAAGCGAAGAAGATAAACATGATTTGACAAACGCATTTGATGAAACACAAGACATTTACGCAAACGAGTTTGGAGACGCAATGATTCAAACATCTTCAAGTGCTTGCAAGAGTGGTTGTAATTCAAGTGGCAAGTGCAAATCAAGAAGAGAATCTGCAAGTGCCTGTAAAAGTGGTTGTAATTCAAGCGGCAAATGCAAGTCAAGAACAGAATAGGCAGTTGCGGTCGAAACGACAGCAAGTAAATTTACCGGTAACTGTGTGAACTGATGCAAGCGTGCTTGTAAAACTTAAGCTATGACAGCTAATCACTTTCAACAAACTGTGTGCAGACCTCAACATTTCTGACTTGCGATGACGACACAGCAGCAGGTAACAGGGGGTTAGCTATAGCGGGGGTTCCGTGCTTCGCAGACACATTTGTGCAAGGTAGAAGTTCAGTTCTACGTACGATTTTAGTACTATAAATCCACGCCATCGCAAGCCCCCGAAACGTTTGGCGATTAAAAGGATTCTCTTAATTTCGAAGTTTTATTCCCTAAAAACTATCAATAGTTACTTACAATCTCGATCATTTAGGTTGGTATAATTTCGAAAGACTTATCGGTGCACTAATGTGTGAAATATTAGTACCTGGACTTGAATCATTCGGCGGCATCAAGGATAAAGGGCCAGATAGTGTTTTTAGGGGCAAAGCACCTAGCATAGCGCGGCCGGTTTCGGAGCGTTTCCCTGCAGGATATCTCCGACATGCTGAGTAACAGCCGCCGTGAGCAAATCGGAGTTGGAATCAAACGACTCCAGCACCAGCAGCGCCTGTGCCCCGTTGGCATCACAGATCTTTTTCACCTCCCGCCAGTCGAGCAACTCCGGTGTTTGACTAGACCCCGAACCATACAGGCGGGTCTTCTGCGGAATCACAATGGTAAGGGCACTCCGTCCGTTCACTTTATCAAACGCCCCTTTCAGAGCCTCATCAGAAGCCAGCTTATCGGACCCGGCAATTTCAGCTGTGGCAATAGATTCCAGCAGATTTTTGGACTTATTCTCTTCCTTGGTAAGACAGCGGTTAACCACCGCGATACTAGTAATTCCCTCCGGCAGCATTACCTCGGGATCGAGCGGGTAATCGAGTTTAACGTAGCCGTATTTGCTGCAACTGGAGAGAATGAATGCGGCGGCGAGGAGGAGGAGTATAAGATGTTTTTTCATGTGCTGCGGTGGAGGGGCAGGTGGTTGGTGGTGATCCTAAAATAGATCTTTTGTGGTGGGATGGGGGGACAATTTGAGGGGGGATCTTACAATGTGTGGAAGGCAGTATGGTTCATAAAAGTAGGATGAATTAGGGAGTGGGTTTTTGAAGTCGTGGAACCAAGGGTTTTCCCTGGTTTTTGAGGGTTTTGTTTGAGGGGAAGGGAATTTGAATATTTTTATCAGTTAAGGGAATTGGTGAGATAGGTGAAAAGAAGATTATCTTATTTTATTTATTACAATGAAACTTAATAAAATGCAACAATCAAAAGACTGACAACAATAAATATTTTTAAACTAATTCTAAAAACAACTTATGAAACTTCTTTTACTTCTCTCTTTCCTGCTGTTGATAACAAATTATACTTTCTGCCAATCTCATTCTTCTGAAAAAAATGAGCAGGACTCTTTAATTTATCTGAAATCGAGCTTGCTTAAAAAGCAGGAAGCCCAATTAATTCGATTAGTAGACATCAAAAATTATAATAATAAAATACGCAAATTTGATAAGCAATTGGCGCAGGATTCTGTTCATGAAGGAGAAATTCAACATATTATGGATTTACTCATTGATAAGTGCGATTTAAATAAAGCTGATAATGATAGTGTTGAAATGTATTTAGCTGAATTCGAAGATCCATATTCGGTGCAATACCTTTTTTATTATCTGAAAAGAGTTTATTTTGAGCCTGATGGAAAAAATAAATTGTACAAACTGCCTCAAATTATAAAAGAGCAAAACCTTAGCATGTTAGCCAACAGAATTGATATAATGGATAACAATCGTTATATGTATTATGAAAATTATAATAGCAAACCTAATTTTTTAAAAGGTTTTGAAATGTATCATGAAAACGATTATTTTATGCCAGGTATAAATCAGGACAGGGAGTTGACAGGAGGCTTTAAATTTACAATTATCACAGATTATTTCAAGTGGCGTTGGTTTAGAATGAAAAATGAAAATGATGACAATATGCTTTCTTATCAGACGATTTCATTGATAGGTACTGGATATACTCCATATATTAGGTATCAAAACAGCTACGACTTAGCTGACTCACTGTTCAAAAATGACCGTCCTTTTGCCTCCTTCTTTTGTATTGAAAGGGCCAAACACAGAACCTGGAAGAAAGGATTGGTTAGACATAAAGGGGAACTTCAGGTTGGTTCAATGGGCATATCTCAAGGTAGGAAAATACAGGCAAGATTGCATGAAGATGTTATTATTGGGTCTCAATTTGTGCATGGCTGGGAAAACCAAATAGCTGATGGTGGTCGGTTAGTTTATCAATTAAATCATAAATTTGATTTTCTACTTTACTCCAATACAAACCAATACAAAACAATTTTTAATTCTAATCCTTCACAGGTGGAAGCGCCTAAAAGAAAGTATGGAGGCAGGAATATTATTGTTGAAACAGAAGCAAAATTAGGAACCATAATGACAACTTTGGGAGGAGGAATTCGTTTTTCAACATTAGATTTTTTAAAGCAATCGGGCAATCAAATGATATTAAGTAAAAAAAATTCGAAAAATGAATTTGGATGGAAGTTTGACGTAGGATTGAACTATCGATATGTATTCCACAATTCTATGCTAGAGGGAATGGGACTGTTTGAAACGTATAGTAAAGATATATATGATGTTGACCCAATTGATAAATACGTCCTTTCAAAAGATCAAATTGAAAGGAACATGTTTGTATTGGATTGGGGAATTAGCTTAAAATGGAGAAAAACAACAGTTTTCTTTAGACAAAATTACCATACACTTGAGTATCATTCTGGACTAGCAAATGTGGATTTTCAAGATGAGGGATTAACCTCCTTAATTGAACCTGATGATGTCGAACACTATTACGATAAAGTAATTCCAGATCAAAATAAATTTTTAGACCACAAAGTTTTTGGAAAACAGATTTATGGTTTTGGGACTCTTGGAATAAGTTGGATTATTGAATAAATCACTTGCTGTAAATTATTCGGAGAATGAAAATGCTAAATACATCAAACTCAGGAGGTAAAATTTGCAGAAAATCTTTATTGATAATCATGAATTATTGATTTTTTAGAATTCTAAATATGTACGACATTATTGGTGACATCCATGGCCACCACGACAAGCTCAAAGCATTACTCATTAAAATGGGCTATTCAAAAAAGAATGGCAGCTATTCATGCCCAGAAAGAAAAGTATTGTTTGTTGGCGACTACATTGACCGTGGACCGAAAATCCGCGAGACACTTGAGCTAGTACGAAACATGGTTGAAAGTGGAAACGCTATCGCCTTAATGGGAAATCACGAATACAATGCACTTTGTTTTCATTTCCAGGAAACAACAGGAGGACATTTAAGGAAACACCTTATCAAAAATGTCATCCAGCATTATGAAACACTAAGGCAATTTCAAAACAGGCAGGAGGAATATGAAGATTACCTGGAATGGTTTAAAACACTTCCACTCTTTTTTGAAAACGAGCAATTCCGTGCTGTGCATGCTTGTTGGGATGCAACCCATATTTCATTTTTAAATAGAAAACTGGTGAATGGTTGTTTGACCGATGAATTGATTCGCAAGTCTGTAAATAAAGGCACTCGGTTTTATAATGCCATCAACGATACTCTTAAAGGCAAAGAAATGAAATTACCGGATGGAAAGACTTTTGAGGACAAAGATGGTGCGATCCGCTCCGAATTCCGCATCAAATGGTGGGAGGATCCTTTAAAAACTACTTACACGAAAATTAGCATTCTTCCATTGGATGACCTTCCAAATACTGTTATCAAATCTAAGGACTTGCCCGACACCTCCTACTACAGCCCTCGAGAAAAGCCTGTATTCTTTGGCCACTACTGGCTCAAAGGCCAACCGTCACTTTATAGAAATAATGTGTGTTGCTTGGATTATAGTGTGGCGAAGGAGGGGAAGCTTGTAGCTTATAGGTTTGATAGTGAGAGTGATTTGGGGGTGGGGAAGTTGGTTTGGGTTTAAGAAAGCTCGTTTCTGAAGATAATTCTTTATGACTATATTAATGGCTTAAATATTTATTCTCATTTAATAAAGAATAGCAATGATAGAAATAATTGAAAAAACACTCGGAATAAGCCTGAATGAAAAAAAGCTAAAAAAGGCAAAAATAGATCCAGTATTATTAGGAAAGCTTTCTGTTAATTTGGGAAACTATTTTAAAAACGATTTCATTTTACCGGCCAAAAGCAAGGAAAAGTTGAGGCCATATATTTCACTAAGAGAAGGTTTAGGAAAAAAAATTTCACATACCTATTTAATCCAATCACAAAACCCTATTTATTTCGAAAATGCGCCATTTATAATTGAAGAAACCATAAAACCCTTTTCGTTGTATGCACATGAGATATGTTTGCAAAATCCCTTGACATACCTTTTGGACTATTTCTATTTTAATCCTCATGGCTCAACGATTCAAATTGAAGCAATAAGACACATACTGATTGAATTGGCAAGATTAAAACCACTGATCGAACAGAATATTATTCATTTCTCTTCAGATGAGTTATTCCCCGGATTAAATATCAATGATTTTGAGCCAAATGAACCTGAGTTGAAAAGCATTAAAGCATGTAGTTCAATGAAGGAAGATGAAATTAAATTTATTGTTTCATCAGTATTTAGAGCATTATATGAAAAATATCAATTACAAGATGAAGTTGATTTGTTTTTTGAAAATACTGATTTTGCTCAAATATATAAATGTTTATTAAGACATTATTCTGAAAAATACACTTCTCATACAATAAAAGACCCAATCAATTTAAATTGGTTAGGTAAATTGAGTAGAATACCAACCCAAAACATTACGATTGATGATATTTTTCTGATACGAAAAAATGAAGAATTATTCAATGAGTGGCGGCAATTAATTTCAGCGGCTTTAAGATATATGGAAGATAATAAAGAAAATTTTACCGATGTCGATAACGAATTCATTGAAACATTAAAAGAAAAATTTGTAACACTCGATTTAAGATTGATTAAAAAGAATTCGGACAATACCATTTTTAAGAAAATTGATCCTTGGATAAGTAAAGCAAGTTTTGGAGTTTTAACTGGTGGATTGATAGGAATTGCAACGCATGATTTAACAATAGGCTTAAGAGCTTTCATAACAGCTGCCACACCTGGATTATTAGACACAGGGTTAAGTATATTAAATGAAAATCGCCAAAAAAAAGCTATTTCAAACCATCTATTAATTTTTGATAAGCAAAATTGATATTGGGAGAAATTGACGCTATTAAATTAATATGTAATGAACTAAAGTGGTTAAATCGGATCTAATTCGAATGGTAGATAAATTGCTAAAACCAAGTTTGAATTAGTTAATCTTTACGGGAAAATTTCACTTGTTTTTGATTCTTGTAAATACTTGACTAGTGCAACTCATGAAGTCAATAATTAGAAAATTTAAAACTAATGACAAAACTATGTATAACACAGATTCATATAAATATCCCTTTTGGGCAGAAAATAGCGGTTTTATGACCGGCAGGGATGCTCTTGGAATTCAGAATAGCTCTATAACAACCTATAGTCGTTTACTTCCAGGATTGACAAATTTGACCTTGAGACTAAGGTATTATGGTTTTTACTGTTGGTTACTAAGTATATATGATTTGAAAAGCAAAAATGAAAAAGCAAATGATTTGAAGGGACATTACAATTTTATTAGACGTGCGGAATTGATTGTGGCTTTTATAATGAGAAAATTGGAGCCACATGAACTTAGTATCATCGGGAGCAATTTTACGTCTGAATTTGAAAGCGATCTCGATCATAATGGTTTCTATGATATACACCTTGGGGCAGATAAAAATAAGAACACCATCAAGGGCTCTGTTTATTGGGATTTTGATTCTGGTGCATTAGGACAATATTATTCTGGAGCACTAACATCGCTTAATTTAATAGAAACGGCAGGTCAGTTTTTTATTATTCAACCTGAAGGTAAAAAGTTAGCAATTGCATTTGCGGCAAGTTTAACAGATTTGCAGTGCGAGAAATTTCTTCAGGTAATAGATTCTGGGAAGCTAACAGAAAATGACATAGATAATCTTGGAGAATTTGCTATTAACAATATAATTCCTAGCTCAGCTGAATGGAAGTATTACAAAGATATGTTGCTGAAAAATGATGGCATTGAAATATTAGATAATACCGGAAATCCAACAAGCTTAAGAAGAGAAACTATTGCTCTATTCTTGAATGACTTGCAATATAAGCATGAAGATAATAATGAAAGAAGTTTTATTGCCAGGCAATATGAATTGAATTTGGAAAGTGCGCACAATGAGGCATCTTTTGGATGGTACTATTATTATGTAAATGAAGCTTTTCATTTTGCCTTGGAAACCATATTTTGGTCTGTATTAGTCCATTTAGATGGCAAGGAGCAGTTTTTTGATGTATTTATTCAGGGAATGACTAAATCTGTAGTTTCAAGGTCAGTTGATAAATTTGTTGTCTCACCTGATCAAAAAGTAAGTAAAGTGCTTCTAAATATTAAAGAATGTGATTTGATAAAAGAGCTTCATGAATTGGAGTCCAAAGTTAAATCGCCAGCTAACAATAAAGAGGCAATAGTAATGGCTTTTCATTTAATTTTTGTGCTCTTCAAAATTAATGAGAATCGAATTAATGAAATTCTGGCATTTGAAACAAAATATAAAATTACGGATCAAAAAGGAAGAGTATCTGAAAATATTAAAAATTACGTTCAAAATAATCTTGAAATAAGATTTGATAATTATATTAAAGAATCGATTCAGATGGTTTTAAATGATCACATAAATACCGCCTTTCGAAAAATGGGTAATGGTGAAAGTAATTTATTGAAATTTATTATTGAGGAGGGAATCATTTCTCATATTCAAACAATGAATCCAAGACACACTTCCCCTAGATTAAGAACGATAACTAATTTTATGCAGGATTTATCAATGATTGATAAGGATAAAAATTTGACCGAACTCGGCCAAGAACTTTTACAAGCAATTTGATTTTGATGTCGGAAAAAAAAATTTTTCAGGAAATCCCGGGAGGTAGAAATAAATTTCATTCTGCAATCCTGACAAGTTTTGCTTTCAGCTTTCATCACTTTGAATACCAGGTGTTAAAGACTTTGAAGCAGAAATGGATAACTAATGTGAGTGCATTGGTTGATTTGGAAATGCTTAATAGAACTATTGGATTAGCCTCCGGCGGTTTAAAGCAATTGACGCAATCATATTCCATTAACGGGATAAAATCTAAAGGAGTTTTTCATCCAAAAATTAATTTCCTGGTTGGTGATAATGAATTGATGATGATACTGGGCTCGGGAAATATAACAACAGGTGGACATGGAAAGAATCATGAAACTTTTACAACATTTTATGTTGATTCTCCTGAAAGCCCTTTATTGCCATTCATGCTAGAGGGCTGGAATTATATCCAATCGTTGTCAGAACAATTAGAAGGATATTCAAAGGAAAGAATTACTTCGATAATACCAAGGAATTGTAGCTTATTAAGGGATTTTTCGTTTAAGGCTCATTCGTTTTATAAGATAGATCAGCAAACGGAAATTGCGTTAGTTTATAATTCGATGACTTCAATTTTCAGTCAAGTATTGAATTTGATACCCCTCGATCAAATAGATATTATCACAATTGTTTGTCCATATTATGACGAAAACGGAGCATTTCTTTTAAATCTTATAGAGAATTTTCAAAAAGCAATTTTACATGTTTATATTCCAAATGATTTTGGCTTGCCTCCAAACAAAATGTTAAAAAATTCGAGGATTAAATTTTTTGCTTGGGAAAGTACCAAAAGAGGAACTGTGGAAATAAGGGGTGGAGAGAATTATGTTAGAAAATTGCATGGTAAGATTTTTAATTTTCAAACTCAAAAATTTAATTACACTATAATCGGCAGTACAAATGCCACAGTTGCGGCTTTTGGAACGGAAACAGTTCGAGGAGCTAATGATGAGTTTTGTGTTTTATATAAATCATCGAGTTTAGGTATCCTGAATGAATTGGGGATTACTGGCTTAAAAAGCATTAAAGATATTTCGACCTATTCCAGGCGAGTTGCATTGGAGTTGGATAGCGATGAAAAATTAAAAAGTCAGCCAAAACTGGTGATTTTGGGCTGTGATTTAGAAGGAGTGAGTATTAAATTGTTTTTAAAACAAGCTGTCAATGAAGATGGATCTATTGTAGTTGTTAATAATGACTTTGGAAAGGAAATTTTCAGTTCTAGTATTTTGGATAGAGCACAAAGAATTATAATAATAAAGATTAGCCAAGAAATACTTGCTTTAAACCCGGCATATGTTGTGATCAACAATAATGATGGAATAATTTCTAATAAACAAGTTATAAATTACCTTGATAAGTTATATCATACTGATCCATCAAAAGAAAACAGAACAATTCAGGGATTAATTGGAGCGCTTGAAAGTGGATATAAAAACGAATTTCAAATCCTGGAATATCTAATGGATTTGAATACAAAAACGCAATCACTCACAAATATTAACTCAAAAGCTTTTCAATCAAAAACTTCAACAAGTAACATTATAATTCATGCAGAGATGACCTATGAAGAAGCTGTAGAGGCCAGTTTGAATAAAGACTCGCGCGAGAAGTTGATGCAAATTCATAACACAATCAAAATATGGCAAATTTTGTCAAATTTATTTTACAATAAAAAATTATCGCTGACTGACGAGTTGTTTGATGAAGAAGAAGATGGTGAGGCGAGTATTGGAAAAGATAGAAAAATTTCAGAGATTGTGAAGAAGCTCTCTGTTCCGATAAATACTAAAGAGGCAACAAGTTTAACTAGAAAAACAGAAAAGTTAGCATTAGATTTTATTAATTCTTCACGGATTGCTTATTCAAAGAATGAATCTAAAATAAATGAGATTACATTATGTCAATTTTTAGTTGTTTCTCATGTAATCACTACAATACACCATTTCACGAAATTTGATAGCAAACATGATAAATTAAGGGAATGTGAATCAATTTTAAAGAATAACTATCATACTATAATGCAGAAAGTGCTTTTAGCATTTGCCAGTATAGTTCTCAAACATGATTTAGAGAATTATTCAGATACTGAGTACAAACAAGAAAAGTTAAGAGGGTATATTCAAGCTTTAGTTAGAAGTATTGTAGTGCATAATTATTTAATCAACGGGGGTGGTGCCTCAAATCCCCATTCACAACTTACAGATTTGGCATGTTTAACAATTTTTAAAAAACTGGGAATTCCTGATTCAACATTCAATGAGTATATAGAATCAATCTCTAAATCAAATGCTGATATGCATTTTAATTTTTCAAGTGTTATTCGACTTAAAAATAGATTGTTGGCCTGGAATTCTGTTGATGATGAAAATATATTTTATCACCCACAGTATGGAGCATGTTTGATTAAAGAAAAAAAATTAAATGATGTGAGATTTAAAAGTATACTCGACCCGACTCGCCTGATTAGCATTAGCATGAAAGAATTCATTAAACTTATTCCTAACTCACTTGAATCAAGCAAACAATAATTTTATATCAAAGGAATGGCCGCGAATTTTATAATAAGAGCTTTTTCAGGTTTTTTCAACAAATATAATATATACAGTTTTTCTCTCATGTTCTGGGACATCATCTCTCCATCTTGTTCCAGTAGTTTTTGAAACTCGTGGTTCACCACTTATGGTATTGTAAACCCATCTTTTATTACCATTTTTTTTAGCAAGACCCGTTGCTCTTCTATGCTCACTATTACTATTTTGACCAATCCATTGCCTACGAATAGAAAAAAACAAATTTTGTTTAAACACCTCAAAGTATTCATCAAAAGTATAAATATGAATATTTTGTTGTGTAATTCCTAACCGTGGAGCTTCAAGAATAAATTCTGCTGGATGTGATGAGTAACCAAGATTAGGACTTCCTTCAGTCATTAGATATTTAACGAGTCGTTTAAAATCTACTTCATTAAATAGTTCTTGCCAAGGTCTGCTTCTGTTTTGAATTAACCCATTATGGAAATTATCAATTTCTTGATCAATTCTGGTCAGTTTTTTATCGGGATTTTCAAAGCCAACTTTTGTAAAGACTGCAAGCAACTCGGCTCTTTGTAGCCGATTGAAAGGGAAACTGGCTCCAGTTTGTTTCAAAGAAACCCCATGACTATTCAAATAAATATCCGCCTTCTTTGAAGAATCTTCGGTTGAAATAAGTGCCAACTCAACCAACGAAGTTACATTGGTAAAACCACCACCAGAAGATGGTGCACCTACTTCTGTTACCAATCCAAGATGAGGGAGTGTAACAGCTCCAAGATTATTAAAGAAGAACCGAGTTATTTCAATTTCATTACCTGCCATTTTTAGTTTTTTTATTTGTAAAAAAATCTTGGATATCACATTCAAGAGCCTTTGCAAGTTTTTCAATATTTTCTAACGAAACATTTCTTTTGCCCAATTCAATGGAACTAATGTAAGTTCTGTGTAAGCCGGCACGAAAGGAAAGTTCCTCTTGAGAGATGCCAAGCTCTTGTCGAATTTCCTTGACTTTGGCACCAAAAATTTCTGTAATTTTCATGGTATAAAGTTAAGTGGCTGCACACTATTGGTCTACATACTATAAGTAACATTAGCGAAATGTTGGTAAATTAAAGTAACGAACTGAAGCATAAAATCCAACGCACAAAAGCAAAACTTGAAAAAAAGGATGCTTCTTTAAAGTAAAAATGAATTTCAAAAATTTATTCCTGCATGCTGGTGTTTAATTTCTATTTTGTCAAGGCATAGTGAGTAATCGGATAAAAATCGCTTGGTATATAAATAACTTGTATGTAGGTAAATGAATGATTGAGTTCCAAAACAACCATCGGTAGTGTAGATAGGTAAGCTTCCAAACTAATTTTAGCTTTGCAGAAAAAAAGTTCAAGAAAATTTTGAAATAAAGTTCCTGTAGCTTAATTTGGCATTTAAGTTTTTCAATTCCTGTTAATATTCAGATTTATGAATTTTTGCTTTACCATTATTTTTAGGAGCTAAATTGTTCAAATGGTTGATTATAAATTAGATAAGTGGCGTTAAGAAGTAATTATTTTTATTAATTTAATGCGCATGTGAGTACCTTTGCTCATAATACAGTTCTATGTCAAATATTCTGATTGCAGTTTATAATCTAGTTTCTAATCCTATTATCGGGGTAAAAACTTATTATCAGTCGAAGAATAGGGCAAATTCTGTTGGAGACGCCTTAGAAAAGTACATCAAGGATCTTATCGCAGATACATTTGATGATGAAAATGAGGTATCAAGAATTAAGAAGTTTAAACAAGTATTCTCTTATTTGGGTAATCAAAATAATCCACCGGACATAATGTTAAAAGGTGGTGACGCCATTGAGATTAAAAAAGTTCAAAATCCTACAAGTGCACTTGCATTAAATAGCTCATACCCAAAAGCGAAAATATATTCTGATAGCCCAATGATAACAAGTGGATGTAGGGATTGTGAGAGGTGGACTGAAAGAGATATAGCCTATATTGTAGGTCACACCAATGATGCTTCACTGAAATATTTGTGGTTTGTGTATGGAGATTGTTTTTCTGCCAGTAGAGAAGTCTACGAGAGAATTCGAGGAACAATTTCTAGTGGTATTAATAGCATACCTAATGTAGAATTTACTCAATCAAAGGAATTAGGAAAAGTTAAAAAAGTAGATCCTTTGGGAGTTACGGATTTACGTATAAGAGGAATGTGGCATATTGAGAATCCTCATAAAATTTTTAGATATCTCAAATGTACAGATAACAAAGCAAAATTTCAACTCATTGTATTAATGAGGCTTGAGAAATTTAATTCCTTTTCGATATCAGATAGAAGAAAACTTTTAAATTTGAAGAAAACTAACTATAAAATTTCAAATGTAGATTTCAAAAATCCGGATAATCCAGCACAATTAATCAAAGGTAAATTAATTACATATAAAATTAAATAAACAATGAAATTAGCAACATTTTTCGCGGGCGCAGGTGGCCTTGACTTAGGATTTAGAAATGCAGGATTTGACTGTATTTGGGCCAATGAGTACGATTCAGAGATTTGGGAAACTTATGAAAAAAATCATCCTAGTACTTATTTGGATAAACGAAGTATAACTAATATTCCTTCAAATGAAGTACCGGAATGTGATGGTATTATTGGAGGTCCCCCTTGTCAAAGTTGGAGTGAAGCTGGATCCTTGAGAGGAATAAATGACAAAAGAGGGAAACTTTTTTTTGACTTCATACGGATTCTTGCGGATAAACAGCCTTTGTTTTTTCTAGCCGAAAATGTTTCAGGAATGTTACTACCTGTTCACAAAAAGGCGTTGGAAAATATAAAAGCAATGTTTCGTGAATGCGGTTATAATTTATCATTTAAATTACTTAACGCTTCTGATTTTGGTGTACCTCAGGACAGAAAACGTGTATTTTTTATTGGATACAGAAATGATTTGGGCATTGAGTTTGAATTTCCGGAAGGTAGCACTATTACTAAAAAAGTTACATTGCGGGATAGAATTTACGATTTAGTTGATAATGCTTTGCCAGCACTTAAAAACAATACAACAAATGGAAATAAATGTTTAATCCCAAATCATGAATTTATGACAGGGGGCTTTTCTACTATTTATATGTCGAGAAATCGTGTAAGAAGCTGGGATGAAGTTTCATTTACCATACAAGCAGGAGGAAGGCATGCCCCATTGCACCCCCAAGCCCCTAAAATGCAGTTTGTTGAGCAAGATGTTAGAATATTTGTTCCAGGGAGTGAAGATTTATACCGAAGATTAAGTATACGGGAATGTGCAAGAATTCAAACATTTCCAAATGACTTTATCTTTCATTATAAAAATGTAACTGCAGGGTATAAAATGATTGGCAATGCAGTACCTGTGCTTTTAGCCAGTGCCTTAGCAGAAATTATTAAAAATGATTTAGAAAAGATTGATATTATTCCTGAAAAAACAACTGATCGAAGATGGGAAGTTATTTCAAATTTGATACAAGCCGAAACCGTTCAGAGTTAATGAAGAAAATCAGGTCTGTTAACACAAAACCTGAAAAAATTTTGAAAAAAAAACTTTGGAATCTAGGTTATCGATACAGAATAAACTGTGTATGTTTGTCTGGTAAACCTGATATTGTTTTAAGGAAGTATAAACTAGTGATATTTATTGATGGTGAATTTTGGCATGGATATGATTGGGATAAAAAAAAATTAAGAATTAAATCCAACACGGAATATTGGATACCCAAAATTGAAGGGAATATGAGGCGAGATGAACTAAATAATATTCAGTTGATGGCAATAGGTTACACTGTTCTTCGATTTTGGGAAAAGGAGATAACCAATGATTTAATAAGTTGTGTTCAAGAGATACAGACTACCATTAAACAATGAAGATAGTAAAAGATTTTATTTTGCGAAATTTTTGATTAATGCTTTCTTTGGGTCCCAATTTCGAACAGTTTGTGCAATTGCCAAGAGTTAAAAAACTTTACACAAAATTATATTCAATACAAAACTTAATCACCGTAAATCTTGCGAATCCGGATCATAATAAAGATATTTTCTCTTCAGACGGAATTTCATAAATTCATCTTGTTTTATTATTGATTTTGTTTGATCATTTAGTGGAAAAATAAAAACATGTAAAGGCTCAGAAGGAAGACCACCTATCCCCAAAGCTATGAATATGGGAATACTTTTTTCTTTACCAAAATCCAAATACTGCTTTAATTTATATTCTTCCGCTATTTTAATAGAACCACTATTAATTGACGAACGGAATTTGCATTCAATAGCAAATGTATTTTTGCTATTTTTGGTATTTTTGCGTTTATACAATAGATCAGGATTAAGATTGCTTGTTGGATAAATCCCTTTATGAAATTTATCTGATTGCCAGTTAATTAGTTCATAGTATTCTTTAGGAAATAATTCAACTACGTATTTTTCAAAATCGTATCCCATTTGTTTGAAATCCTCAATTGAATTATTTCCCAAATCCTGTGAACCATTTATACTTGTACTTTTATTGAATGATGAAATCGAAGTTATTGAAGGCTTGTCGAATATTTGATTTTGACTTTTAAAACGCGTTCGGTTTTTTGAAAAAACTATTACTGAAATAAATAATAGTACTATGAAAACAAGCATTATTGGGTGATCCCAAATGGAATGATTGTTAAAAGTGGTTGACTTCAAATTAAAACTATATACTTTGTCTTTAGTTAACGAAGTTAAGGTTCCGCTGATCTCATTATCAGAAATTAGGCCATCGAAAATATCAAGTTGGACATTATTTCTAAATCCCTTGAAATAAATTTTGTCATCATTTATTTTTCCGGATAATATTATTGGCTTTTTATATTTGTCATAATAATATGTTCCATTCAAATTTCCATTTAGTGATCTGATATGGACCGTTATGGGATATTTATTATCCACAAAACCTTTAAAATCCTTAATAAAAGTGTTCTGTTTTTCGTTCCAGACATAATATGAATAACAAAGCAAAATCAAAAGAAAAACAGAGAGTAATCTACCAAACCAAGTAGAAACAAGCGCAGTAAGTAAATTCACAACTTTCATTCGTCTATTGATTAATCTCAGTTCTAAAAAAATCTTTAGTTTCCTCATCACAAAAATAAACATAACACCCTTTCATCCCCCTCGTCATTAAAGTTCGATAAGTATTTTTTATAATCCCTTTAATGAGCCGCTTAGCATTTTCAGGTTCCTTTTCCAGTAATTTTTTATACCCTTTAATGGATTGATCAGACTTTGCACGCATTTTTGGATCAACTTTAACTTCACCATCTCGCACAATGAGATCGGGTCCGACGATGACACCGATGTAATCTACTTCGAGTCCCTGGCAGGTATGTATACAGCCAATTTCATTTACTGAATCGGGGCTCATGATCCAGAGACTCCCGTCTTTGGTGAGATTCCAGGTCATTGCGAAATTATGTTCCGGGATTAAGACATCGGTTAGTGTTGGATTATTCTTGCTTTTCCACTCCCAGCAGTATCCTGCCACCATCCGAGCCTTGTTGTTTTCTTTGTTTTTTTCCTTAATTTCTTTCAAAAGTTCATTGGGATCTGAAAAGATCTTAAAATCGTAATTGATATTCTTAAGTGAGGTGTTTGCGGTTTCCCGTATTTGGAGCGCATTATCCAGCCAAGACAGATAGCCATCGGAGCCATTGCATCGAAATTGAGATGCCAGTTCAAGTTCTTTTACTTCGGCTCCGGCGAGTACAGCCCATTTCTGTATTTCTTCCTTTGTCCCAATATCATTCAGGGTTACCCGCTGGTCTTCATCAATAAAAAAAACTGAAGTGCGGGCAGATTTTATTAGTTCCTTAATCTGGTTTTCACCCAGATTGCCATACAAACCTGACTTGGCATTTAGCCGGTGGGCTTCATCCACCACAAGCACATCAAAAAGATTCGCCTGTGCATTTACAAATGCACCCGAACCTTTAAAGAGGTTATCATATACTGTTTTTCGCATAGTCCCTGTTAGTTTGCTGGCATACACAGCACGGGGAGCAGCATTTTTAGAAACATATTGTATCAACTTACTTTTCTGTGTGAATGCTACCAATAGATTAATTGCAACAACAGATTTACCTGTTCCGGGGCCACCTTCAACAATAACCACTTGCTTAATTCCGGTTTTTTCAGACTTCGCGGCAGCCGCTAAAACTGTTTCATAAACCAGCTTTTGGTCATCAATCATCACAAATTCGCGGTTGCCCGTCATCATTTTCGAAAGACTATCGGCCAATGATTTGGAAGGACGAATCCGACCATTATCCATTCGATATAGAATCTTTGATTGATCACCTGACTTTACAAACTTTCGAATAAATTCCTGCAATTGCCGGATCTCGGTTTTTAAAAAGACCGGAGCCTTGTCAAGATGTTCCTGGTAAAATGGATTGCGTATTACATCATCCATTTTATAATTATGCAGGTAAGCGCAAGGGCTCAATAAAATTTTACCATTATAAATTGCCTCATTAAATCCTTCGAGTAAAGCAGCGTACGACCATGCCTGATAACTGGGATGACTGGTAAGTTGATTCCCGTGCTGGAATCGAGTACTTACTATTCCATCCATTTCCGTAAGTTCCGATTCCGACCATTGTTTTAATTCAATAATCACAACATGATCTTGTTTCGAATGATCTGTTCCACTTATAATAAAATCAATTCGCTTGGATGTTTGAGGAATTTGCGTTTCAATTCCGATGCCGGCATCATCAGGAATATCTTTATCCTGCAGCACCGTATTCATATACATTAATGAGTTCTTCCACGAAGCAATTTCATTCTTTGCGACTTTACGATTTTGCATTACTCGCATCCGTTCAAGAATAACACCTTCAATGTCTCCGGAAAGAATATCGTCGTGGAAACCAGCTTTAGTAGAATGATAAATAATCATACTTTGTCCTGCGAAGCTTTCACTATTATTGTGATCGTATGGAGACGCATAAAATTTTCTTTAATAAATTTGATACAAAAAATAAGCGAAGCAGTAAATCCTAAAGCTCGTTGTATTTAGCAGCAGTTCCCTTAGCTTTATCAACAGGATATTTTAATTCATTTTTTTGAATTTTCTCTCGCACAATAGTTTCAACATCCAAATTCATTTCATGTGCTAACAGCAAGGCATATGCGAAAACATCTGCCAGTTCTTCGGCAACTTTTTCGCGATTCGCATCTTCAGCTTTTTTCCAAAGGAAGCACTCATTCAGTTCTCCGGCTTCAATAGATAATGCCAGGGCAAGGTCCTTCGGGTTGTGGAATTGGGCCCAGTCGCGGGCGTTACGGAAGCTAATAAGGGATGAGGTGAGAGAGGATATATCGGACATAGCGGCAAGCTTTTATCAGGTTGATTCGAAGTGGTTCAATAACAGCAAGTTGTTGGCATCGTTGGCATGGTTTATTTACCACGGAGGGCTTAAACATTTAAAGATATGCAGTGCCACCAAAGTATTAAAAATTCGGTTCTGTTTGCGTAATTGATCAAAATCCAGGCAGCCTTTGGGTTTTTCCTGTGGGACATTAATCAGACGGGTTTTGAATATTAATTGGATAAATCTTGTTAACTTACATTGCTTAATTGAGAATTTTCAAATAATTATTTTTATAATGCTACTATCCCATGCTCTTAAGTGATTTTCAAAAATATCAGGATCAATATGAACCCGGGGCAAAAAAAATTATCTCCCGGGTTTCTCGTCCAAAACTAACAAAAGAAGAAAATCCAATTTTGAAAATGGAAATGAGTTATGATAACTACGACTTGTTGTTTTCTAAAAAGGGAGTGCTGATTTCAAGTATTCATTTTGATCGGCGGGGAATAAGCAAAACATCATATTCCTATAATAGATCTGAAAAATTGGTGTGTGCAACCAAGACCAATATGTTGAATTTTCAATTAATCGAGCTGAATGAATTTGAATATGATCAGTTAGGAAGAATAATTCAGCAAACCTGCAAGATGTTGTATGAAACGGGAATCGAACCTTGGATTTATGTTCAGAAACATGAATATGGAATCAATACTGAGACCATCTATATGACCAGCAATATTATTGATGAGGAGGATCATTTGATTTTCGATACTTACGACGAAAATGAAAATTTGATTGAATCAAAAGTAATGCGCAACGAGGAAGAATTGGTATATTGGTTGAAATGGGAATATGACTCGAATGGTGAAATTGTTAAAGAAATCTCCCTCGAGGAAAATTCTGAGATAATTATCAATGAAGCGAATTCAGAGAACGAAAATATTGAAGTTAAAGAATATGCAAGAGAATTGAGTCAAAGCAAATCGGTAATTAATGAAGTTAAGCTTCGTAATGAGGAGCCGACTTTTTATTATGAGAAGACGATTGAATTTTATGGAAAAGGATAAAGTGAACTAGTATCGACTTAATCTGAAAGTAAGGGATTATTCGTATTTTTGTTAAACATTTCTTTCATCATGTCCTACTCCCTCTCCCTCCTCATCCTCGGCATCTTTACACTAAACATTTACCTAATTTTCATAGGTATTTTCGCACTACTCATCAACTATTTTTACGAAACTCTCGATGAAGAAAAAGACCGCTTAATAAAGCAAAAACAATTTAACATGGAGTTAAAAAAATCCGGACGGTTGAATTAAATTTTCTTTACAAATAATAACTGTTATTTTTAGGATTCGGAATTAACTTCAGTTTTGTCAGCAGTTATAATATGAAACCCTCCATCTTCATCCTCGAAATCACCCTTCTCAACACCGAGCCTCCTGTGTGGCGCATTGTGGAATTAAAACAAACTAGTACTCTTCACGAATTGCACGCTGTTATACAAATTGCAATGGGATGGAGCAATGCACATTTGTATTCTTTCCGCAAAGGAGCCAAATCAAATGAGACGGAATTTATGTTGCCTGAATATGATGCATCGGGTGAATTGTATACCGGAAATAATCCCCAGAAATTTAAACTGAAGGATATTTTTTTGAATGTAGGCGATACTATCGAATACGAATATGATTTCGGTGATGGTTGGAAGCATGAGATTTTGCTCAAAGGGAAGACTATTGAAAGAGCCTTGTCTCCTTATCCCATGTGTGTGGTAGGTGCACGAAGTTGTCCGCCAGAAGATGTGGGTGGCGTACATGGATATGCGGAAATGCTGAAGGTGCTTTCTGGTAAAGACAAGAAAAAAATCAAAGAATACACCGAATGGCTGGGATATGAGTATAATCCGGATTTCTTTGTTTGTGACCGGTACGATATTAACTTTAAGCGATCAGTGAAATATGTTATAAAGGGCAATTCACTTTAGCATATTGAATTTACGGCTCAACAAAATCAAGATTGCAGCTCAATTTTCATGGGTTTAAGTGCTGAAAGGTATCTTTTATGAGCTTAAAAGTTAAATGCAGCTCAAAATCGGGATAATACAACTCAAATTATAGTTGTTTTGAGCCAGAAATTAGCTATATTTGAGCTACAAACTCCTTTTTATGATGAGCACATCCGAAAAGATCATCAATTACCTTAAAATCAATAAGTTAAAATCATCAAAAGAAATTTTTGAGGATTCAAACACAAACGCGAGTTATGCAACTGTAAAAAGGATCCTCAAAGAGCTGATCAATGAAGGTATCCTTTCGGTTGAAGGGAGAGGGAAAAGTTCAAAATATAAATTAAGCGATAGTTACGCAATTCTATATCCCATTGATATGGACTTATATTTTCAAAAGGAAATAGATGACCGTGAAATCAAAGCGCAGTACAATCAAACATTGATTCGGGAACAATTGATGAACAAGCAATTGTTTTCAAACCAGGAATTAGATTATTTAAATGAACTTCAGGATAAATTCAAAATAAATATTTCAAGGCTTTCTGAAGTAGCGTATAATAAAGAATTGGAACGCCTTGCAATTGACTTAAGCTGGAAGTCGTCGCAAATTGAAGGGAATACGTATTCTCTTTTGGAAACGGAATATCTCCTTAAAGAAAAACAAACTGCAGGAGGAAAAACAAAAGCAGAAGCCGTGATGCTTTTGAATCATAAAGATGCATTGGATTTTTTAATTCAGCATAAAGATTATTTAATACCAATGAAAGTTGCCGCAATAGAAGATATTCATTCAATGCTAACAAAGGAACTTGATATTACAAGGAATATCAGACAAGGAGTTGTTGGGATTACAGGAACAAATTACAAACCCTTAGACAACGAATTCCAGATTCGTGAAGCGCTGAATGACATGTGTAACGCAATAAATAATCAACAGGATATTTTTACAAAAGCACTCCTGGTACTTATACTGATTTCATATATTCAACCATTTGCAGATGGAAATAAAAGAACCGCAAGAATTGCATGCAATGGAATTCTGCTAAATTATAATTATTGTCCAATGTCCTTTCGAACAGTGGATGCGCTGGAATATAAAAAAGCAATGCTGATTTTTTATGAACAAAATAACATCAGTGTATTTAAGAGAATGTTTATAGCTCAATTTGAATTTGCGGTGAATACCTATTTTTAACCAATGTAGGGCCAGCATGCATGCTGGCCCTACACATATGGATTGAACCGATCCTTCTTCCAATTTTCAGGATTATTCCGAATGTAATTCCGAATTTTATCCAGCATTATTTCATTGCGGATGATGGTATCATAATAACTCGTGTGCCAATCAAATAAAATCTGTTGAGACCTGCACCAGGACGTTACCGATGATTTAAAACCGCGAATTGTGGATCCAAGATTTTTTCTTTGTGGGCCGAATGTTCCACCGGCGGGCATCCCAATTGTAGGGCCGGAATTATATTCATTTTCACCAATCCCAATAATTCCATGAAAATGATTTGGCATTACCACATATTCATCAATCAACACATTCATATCAGTACGAATGGATGGTGTCAGCAACCATTGCTTTTCCACTTCATTTCCGATATCACTTAATTGGACTATGTTATTTGCAATTTCTCCAAAATATGGAACGCCGAATTTTGTATTGATGGTTACATAATAAAGTCCTTTCCAGGCATAATTCCAGTTTTGTAAACGGGTATTTTTTCTGTTGGGTGGATTGAAATCAAGCATATGAAAAATATTTTAAAAAGTTAAAATAAAAAATGGTGGCGCAAATATAATACAATAATCGTATGGCCAGCATGCATGCTGGCCATACATCTGACTGAGGCAACGGCCTGTTTCACTGAGGGAATTATTTGGTGAATGACTTTTCGACGCTTAAATTTGAAAATCCTTTTGAATCCTTTTTATTTAAAATTTTATGATTATGAAACATGAAAAAAAATCCACTGAAGATGCTGAAGCTCTCCGATTTGAAAACGAATTTTTAAAAGCAAAAATTGCCGCTGAATATGGTTCAATGGATGCGGATGTGGGGAGTGATGTGCCTCCTGAAGTTGAAAATGAATTTTTGAATAATGTGATCCGGTTTGAAAAGATCATGAAGGATGCAACAGAAGTAAATGCCTATGATTTTCTTGAAAGACCTGAGTTTGTTAGGGAAGAGGATTTAAACGATGATCAATTGACAATAGAGTTGGAGCGGTTGAATGATTTACTGTTCGAGAAATCCATCGTACTTAATGTGATTCATGATGTTGAGGATCGATTGGTGTATAAATTTATAACGGAAGAGTTTTTTCAATTGGCTATTACGAATAAAACGGTTCCGGGGATGATACGTCATTTTATTTATGAAGAATTTCATCCAAATCATGTGCATGATACCGCCAAACGATGTGAAGAATTTTTAAATATGTTTTTTGGCAAAGATTTCCACGTGGAGATCCGGCAATGCTCCATGGAGGAAATTAGGAATTTTGTGGAGATTTCGGAATTCTATGATTGCTTTGAACAATTCAAAAATGTCAATTTTGAAATCCTCCCCGCTGATGCTGCTCCCGAAAATTGCATCCGCAAAGCCACCCTGAGTTTTGATGCTATCACCAGTCCTGGGACAAAACCGATTCATTATGATGGTGAAGCCACATTTGAATTGGAATATCAATATGGATGGTGGGTAGTGATAAGGGCAGTATTTCCCGGAATGACTGACAATTGAAAATGATTCTATTGTGATTCATTATATGGAACGAGAACGACAATGAGAACGGAGAACGAGGGAGAAATCCCATTCTTTCACTTCCCAAACCCAATCCCCTTCCCATCCTCCTTCAAAAAATCCTGATCCTGCAAATAAAATATTTCCGCAAGAGTCATTTCTTTGGTGGTGATTTCTTCTACGTTTAAGGATTGCAACAACAGGTTTGATTTTTCAATAGTGAGTGGTTTGAATTCATAGCTGGCGATTACGCGACCTTTACGCAAAAGAGCTTTATCAATTCGGGTGAGAGGAGCATTGAAGGTGCAAATGATTTGAATGTTCAGACAATCAGAAAGTAATCCGTCACCGAGGTTGAGGAGGTTGGCCATGGTGCCGTTGTCGCCGCCTGTGCGTTCCTGGAGAATGTCTTCGGCATCTTCGATGATGAGAATACTGTTCTTGTGATTTTGCAGGAAAGGCAGAAATTCGGGATCGCCGAGTCGTCGTGCCATGTTCGATGGAATGTAAACAAGTTTCTTATTGAGGTTGTTAACCAGATGTCGGATGTAACTGGTTTTTCCTGTCCCTGGCGCTCCGTGCAGTAACACTATTCCTTTGCCCTTTTCTTGAGAAAGGCGTTGCACGATAATATTATTGATAGGAAGAAAATCATCGTTATAGTGTAGTCCGATTTCAAAATTTACCTCGGGAATTTTAAATTCCTTCAGAGAAAATCCTCCCATCTCCATTTCATACACAAGCAGATTTAGGCGATGGCGGTTTTTATCTTTTGCAAAACGAGTGGCAATTTCTTCAATTTTTTTAAGATCATCTTGCGATGCATCTGCAGTATGTATCACCATCAAATCATCATCATGAATTATATATCCGATCATGATTTTATCAGTTACCTGGACAATAGCCGACTCCAGTTTCCGGGTGCCTTTTTCTAAATTCACAGTATTGCATGTGAGTGCGTACTTCATATCCAATTGATATGCATCACAAATGGCTTCAATGGCTTTTATTGCGTCCAAATTATCAAAAGTGATAATTTTTGGTAGTTGTTTGGTTCGCAAATAAAAAAACATGGTAGGACTGAAATTTCGATGTCCATGTATCATTCTGTGGTACTCGCCATCGTAATTGTGAAAAGCCGGAATAGAAGATTCATGTTGAATTAAATCCACCACAGTGGAATCAAGAGTTGCGTTTAGTTTCATAAGAAAATGGTTTAAAAAGAAAAATTAAGTTGGTAGGTGAGAATTTAAAATTTATAATTCAGGTATTTGTAATTCGCAGATTCGATGTGGTCCATTAAAGAATTCGTAATTAGTACTCCATTAGGTCAAAAGTCGTGTATAATCCCGCAACCTATTTACGGTGTTGAAAAAATGAATTCGGTTTAAAATTAAACGTTTAACTGTAAATGGAAAAATTGTGAACAGTTAAGGTAAAAATAAATAAAAAATAGTATTCGTGCAAATAATTAGCGAACCCATTCGCGCACCGTAATTTCATAATCCCCTTCCATTCCTCCCGCCAAAAGTTCCTCGGTTCTTTCATGTGCATCGTGCGGGAGGTGTCGCGCCTCACACCTGACCCCCGGCACCTGCGTGAAGCTGGTGTGCAAACACCTGAAGGCCGGGGTTACAAAAGATTTTTCAATTGATCTGCTTTTTATACAATTTAAATTCCATGTAATTTAAATCCACTACCTCTTCATATGGCATTAAAAAAATTTAATGCTAACTATAAACTACTCCCTTTAGGGCAGGGGCAGTGCCGCGACCAGGTGCGCGTCCTCAATGGCCGCAACGACCCTTATAATCTCCATGGCATTCCACAAAAAACAATCCTTATCAAACACATTCCACGTAGAGACGCAATGCCTTGCGTCTCTACCGCCAATCAAAAACGCCGGCTGCAAATTTGCAATGGGGGTTGCAGTACGGACGCCATGCCTGGCGTCCGTGCGATGATAGCGAAGAAAAAAATATGATCGTATCAAAATGCCTGGCGTCCGTACGATGATGGCGAAGGAAAATCATGATCGCATCAAAATGCCTTGCGTCTCTATGGGGGTAGGGGATTACAGATTCATTGTCGCGCATCAAAGAATATGATTACAGATACTATGAAATAAATCCCCTCTTTCACAAATGTCGCTCGAGCGGAGCCGAGAGCAAAAGCGAATCGTCATGGTGAGCGGAGCCGAACCATAGCGACGATCAGGCCGCAGCGACCAATACAATCTCCACCGCACACCCCCACCCGTAGAATTTGTTTTACAACCCCATTTTGGGAATAAAAGAAAATCTTTTATCTTTCGTCTCCCGACAGAGCATATTTTTAACTTGAGCATTGTGCAATAAAGGCTACGAATTACTTATATATACGGATATACGGATCTTGGGATTGCAAAATGAAAATCTATGATTTTAACCACAGTCATAATTGACGATCAACAGGATTCTGTTGAGGATCTTTTGTATTTGATTGAAAAGTGTAAACTGCCATTAAATGTGGTTGGTACTGCAAATTCCGGTAACGAAGGACTTGCTGCTATTTTGAAATATAAGCCTCAATTGGTTTTTCTTGATATTGTGATGCCGGGAATGTCGGGTTTTGAGATGTTGGAATTGCTACCGGGATTGGATTTTCATCTTATAGTAACCACATCAATGGACAAATATGCCATCCAGGCTATTCGTTCCAGTGCTATGGATTTTTTATTAAAACCGGTTAAACAATCTGAATTAATAGACGCTATTGAAAGAGTAGAAAAAACTAGTGCAGCACCAACCCGTACCCAACTTGGTTTATTGAAGGATATTTTGAGGGAACGAAACCATCCCATCAAAAAAATTGCATTGACAATTAATGACGGTGTGGAACTTGTCTCATTGGATGATATCCTCTATTTTGAATCGGATGGTAATTATACAATGGTGCACATGACAGATGGCAAAAGCATTTTAGTAACCAAACAACTGGGAAAGTTTGAGGAAGTTGTGGATTCATTAGCATTTTTCAGGATTCATAATTCATTCCTCGTAAACCTTAACAGGATCAAAAAATTTATCCGGTCGGATGGTGGGTATGTGATTTTAGAGAATGGGAAATCGATTAGTGTTTCCAGAAGCCGTAAGGATGGGTTTTTGGAAATCCTGGGGAAATTGTAAAAGGGAGTTTTTCATATTTGAGCATTCTGCTATAAAGGCTACGTATTACGAATTTTTACGGATATACGGATTTAATTGGTGCAGGCATGCCGTTTCCTGCATATAGGGCGGGGGTTAGTCAGTCATACAGCAATAACTGCAGGATATACAATTGCAGGGTAATTATCACATAGAGCTTTTTAATTTTAACTCGTACTATCTATCGTATCTCTTATGTCTCAATATATTATTTATTCAATATGCCTAATCGCCGGAGTAGCTGGTGCTGTTATATTTTTCCGGTTACGCCTCAAACCAATCATCACAGATCTCAACCTAAAGGTTGAGGGATTAAGTGCTGGGTTCGCTTCTCCTAATGTTTCTACACAACCTGCTCCGGGTAATTCTTCAGGATCGCTTGGAGAATTAGCCTTGCTTGCGGACAAAATTGCATCCATCCGGGAATCGAAACGTGTTTCGACAATTGTGATGGAGCCGGACCTGGATCAAAAATCAAAAACCGATGAGATCAGGAAAAAGTATGATAATTTAATGGTGGTAAATGAGCTTGGACAAAGAGTCACTTCTTCGTTGAGTGTGAAAGATGTTTTTCAGCATCTGTTTGCCACTATTAATTCCATGATGGATGCCTCCGTTATGGAGTTGGGTGTTTACTTCTGGAAAGAGAACCGCTGGCAGATTCATTCCAACCTCGAAATTTTGAATCCTGTGGATATCAATGACGAACCATATAGAAATCAAATGGCAGAGTGGAGCCTTCAAAATAACAGGGACATTTTTTTGGAAGACGCCGAAAAAGAATTTGCCCGGTATGTTTTTAAACCTTTGGTTCTGCCTGATGGAAGGGCAGCACAATCGGTGATGTCATTCCCGATTTATATGAATGAAAAAGAGAGAGGAGCAATTACCGTGATCAGTTTCAGGAAGGGAGCATTCAACAATTATCATGTGGATATGATTCACTCGTTGCTGCCTTATGTTGCAGTTGCTCTTGATAACGCTTTGGTGCACCAGGAATTGATAGTGACACAAAATCAACTTGTCCACAATGAAAAAATGGCATCTATAGGTCAGCTTTCATCGGGTATAGCACATGAAATTCTGAACCCGCTTAATTTCGTGAACAACTTCTCAGAATTAAGTATCGAGCTCTTTAATGAAATCCAGGCAAGTAAGACAACAGAAGAACAGGAAGAACTAAAAATTCAACTGATCAATAACCTTGATAAAATTAATTTGCATGGAAACAGGGCATATGCGATTGTGCAAAATATGATGCAACTTTCAAGGGCTGGTAATGGAGAAAAGACTCCTGTTAATGTTAATAAAGCCATTGCAGAAGCTGTTAATTTGTCATATCAGGGCTTTAAACTTAAAGTTAAGAAGTTTGAATGCCGGATTGAACAGGTGCTGGATCCTAAATTGCCTGCTATACCAATGGTTGTTGAAGACTTTAACCGGGTGCTGATAAACCTGTTCAACAACGCTTTTTATGCTTTGAATGAGAATCAAAAGAAACTGCAATTGAAAAATGGAGATACTAATTCATTTTATGAGCCGGAATTAATTATCAGAACAGTTGTAAGCAATTCAATGATACGAATTGCAGTACGTGATAACGGTACAGGCATACCCGATGCAATTAAAGATAAAATATTTTTACCTTTCTTCACTACAAAACCAACAGGCGAAGGAACAGGCCTCGGCCTTTCAATCAGCCATGATATTATTACCAAGGGTAATGATGGTGAACTGAGCGTAAAAAGTGAATTCGGAAAATGGACAGAATTCCAGGTGTTAATCCCTGTGCGTTAAATTCTGTTTCGTATCATCATAATAAATGAATACGTTTGATGGTAGGGATGATGGATAAAATTTAAATAATACTCAATAACCACAATGTCATCGCATGTAGAAAACCCGTTTCCAGGACTACGCTCTTTCGATTATAACGAACACCACTTATTTTTCGGTCGTGAAAAGCACATACAGGATCTGATTCAAAAATTGAATCAGCATCATTTTGTTGCTGTGATAGGCTCCTCGGGATCAGGCAAGTCGTCGCTGATTAAAGCCGGTTTGTTGCCTGCAATTCATAAGGGACGACTAGGAGACTCAGATGACACCTGGTACATAGCATCTATGAAACCGGGAAATACACCGCTTAGTAATTTGGCAGATTCATTGGTGAAGCAAGGTGTTTTTGCTACCGGTGATCCTGAAAAAGATAAGCAGCAGCGCAATACAATTCTGAACCTGATTTCAGAGAGTTCACTTGGCCTTGTGCAGTCAGTCCGGAATCATTTAACCGGTAAAAAGAATCTTATAATTCTGGTTGATCAGTTTGAAGAATTGTTTCGCTATGCTGATGAGAATTCGGAGAAAAATAATGAGGAGTCCAATGCATTTGCCAGACTCATCATTGATTCTGTTAAACAGCGTGATATTCCTATTTATGTGGTGTTGACTCTCCGCTCCGATTTTTTAGGAGACTGTGTGCGTTTTGAAGGACTTCCGGAATCAATCAACGATGGTCACTACCTGGTGCCACGTCTCAATAAGGATCAGAATAAACTGGCTATTACAGGACCAGTGGATTTTGCAAAAGGAAAAATTTCTCCCCGACTTGTTCAGCAGGTAGTAAATGACCTGGGTGATAACCCTGATCAGCTTCCCGTACTTCAGCATGCACTTATGCGCACCTGGGAAAAATGGACTGAAGTGGCAGATCCCGGAGAGCCGATGGATATCCGCCATTATGAAATGATAGGCAGTATGAACAAGGCGCTTTCCAGTCATGCCGATGAAGCCTTTAATGAATTAAAAAACGACACTCATAAAAAACAGATTGAACAAATATTTAAATGCCTTACTGTTAAAACTGGTGATAACCGCGGAGTGCGAAGACCCACATCCGTAAATAATTTACTAAGCATAACCGGTCTGACTCTGGATGAGCTGGAGAATATTTTATTGCCGTTTCGTAAAACTGGTCGCACATTTATTTTGCCTGCGGAAGGAATTCAAATTACTCCTTCCACAATCCTTGACATATCTCATGAGAGTTTGATGCGGGGTTGGGAACGGTTGCGCGCATGGGTAGATGAAGAAATGGAATCAGCTGATATTTATGTTCGTCTATGCACCGGGGCTTTGTTGTTCAAAGAAGGACGTTCGGCATTATGGCGTGATCCGGAATTGCAACTGGCACTTGACTGGAAAGAAAAAAATAAACCTAACGAACCCTGGTCGCAACAATACAATCAGCATTTTTCATTGGCAATGGATTTCCTTGATGCAAGTAAAAAAGAACGATTACTTGAAGCTGATCGCAAAAAGAAGAGAACAACACTGGTAAGAAGTTCTGTCATTGCATTTCTTGTAGTTGTTTCCATTCTTACTGCATGGGCATTGTTTCAAACTAAAACAGCTACCGAAAAAAGTATAGTAGCCGAGCAAAAAACCGAAGAAGCTCTGAACCAGAAAGCGCTGGCAGAAAAGGCAAAGGAAATGGCACTCGATGCATCGAAGCAAGCCATGGATGCAAAATCGTTTGCAGAACTGCAGTCAAATATTGCAGGCGAACAAAAGAAACTTGCTGAAAGTCAAAAAACAAAAGCGGAGCAGGAAGCACTAAGAGCCACTGCTGAGGAGCAGGAAGCACTTCGCCAAAAACAACTCGCTGAACAAAAAAGCAAGGAAGCGCTTGAACAAAAACAAAAAGCGGAAACCTCACAATCGGAGGCTACACGCTTGCGGTTATTATCGATAAGTCAGAACATCGCTTTCAAATCAATTCAGCAAAATGATCCGCAACTGTCGGCGTTGCTTGCCTACCAATCATATAAACTGGCTTCTGAAAACGGAGGTAATGTGAATGACCAGCAATTGTATAACGCTGTATATTCGGCAGCACTGAAAATTGATCCCGCTTTTAAAGTTGAAATGATACGCGAATCAAATGATTTTGCAGGAATAACATCCACCGGTAACAGTATAGCCGCGTTGTTTAACAATGGTTATTTCAAAACATATAACACAACAGATTTTTCCGAGAAAAGCGACTCTCGCCTTTCAGGGTTTGATCATACTATCAGTGCTGCCTTCCTTACCGAAAACGGAAATGATGCAGTTCTTGGACTTGAGGACAACACAGCTTTAATTTATGATCTTAAAAACCCTTCCCAGCCTGCGTCACTTCAAGGACATACAGGTTTGGTGCGCGCTGTAGCGATTTCTGATGACGCTTCTATTGTGGCTACCGGCGGTCGTGACAGCACAGTGATAGTCTGGAAGAACAACAAGCAATCACAAAGCATCAAATGTTCATCCCGCATCCGCGCACTTGCTTTCAACACTAACAATAGCAGTTTATTTATTGGTGGTGAAGACGGAGTGGTTCACGTTTATAATATGACCACCGGCGACCAGCAACTACTACTGAAAAACAGTGGCAGAGTTCAGACGATCCAAAAATCGAAGAATGGAAAATGGATGGCTGTTGGTTATTCTAACGGTTCGATGCAACTCATGGATGGCAATGGACAGCCGGTCAGGACACTGAATGAATCCGGCAGTGTTGATTACATTTTGCTTAGCGATCGTCAGGATCTGTTGGTTGTCGGCACCGCGAACAAAATAATTCATATGTATCGCTTGTCGGATCTTTCACTCAAACCGGTTGAGATCAAATGTGCCAGTGGAATAAACGGCATGACTATGATTGGTGAAGATTACCTCCTCGTAGCTTGCGCCGATCGCATGCTGCGCCGCTATCCGGTGAAATCCTCATGGTTTGAACAAATATTTAATGACAAACTGAACAGGAACCTAACTGCTGAAGAATGGAAAACCTATGTCGGTGAAGACGTGCCGTTCAGAAATTAATAAATTGAATCTACACAAATCGGAAAATATGAAACATGCATCACTAACCTTATCCCTCGCCGTTATATTATTCCTGGCAGGACATTTCGAATTGAAAGCACAGACAGACAGCTGTTCAATCAAACTTAAAAACGCAAACATTGGTTTCGATCAGGGCGACTATGACGGAACAGTAAAATTGTTGCGATCGGCAATAGCAGAGTGCCAATTGGATAAAGTTGAAAAAATCCAGGCAAACAAATTACTCGTCATGAGTTATTTGAAAATAGATAATCTTGAAGAAGCCGATAAGGTAGCAGCTTCCATAATGAAAATAGATCCTTATTACAAACCTGATAAATTTAAAGACGATCCTGCATACTGTGCGCTGTTTGAAAAATATCAGCCAACACCGGTTTTCCGGGCTGGCATACATGCCGGTGCAAATTTTTCACAGATCGATGTTGTAAATTCATATTCTATAGTGCACGACGATGAGGATGCGTCTGACTTTTCCGAATATAACAGCAAAACAGGATTTCAAATTGGTGCTCAGGCAGAATATCGTGCATTTAAAAACCTGTGGATAGAATTGGGAGCTTGTTTTCGTCAATCTCAATATGAGCATATTCTCGATAGTGTAGAAAACACAACTATTAATTACAGTGAAAAACTTTCCTACTTGGATGTTCCATTATCAGTAAAATATTATTTGCTGGATAAAACATTCTGTCCTTATATTGAAGCAGGAGCAACTTTTTCCTTCCTTACAGATGCTTTAAGTACAACCAAACGTGACGATCTTCAAGACCTGGTGAACAGGACTGATTATCGAAACACATTCATGATGGGTTATTTCGGAGGAGTTGGTATTGCTTATAAGATGAAAGGATTCCAGCTATTCGCGGATTTTCGTTATGTATATTATCCTGAAAATGTAAATAAAGAAGGAACACGTTATGCCGATGATGTGAATGTTTTCAAGTACTATTATATTGATGATGATTTCAGGATGGACAACGTGATGATCAATTTCGGTGTTGCATATGTGCTTTCATACAAAAATCAAGTGGTTAAATAACCACTCTCACCTTGAAAACCATCATCACCTTTTTAATAGCATGCATGTTGCTAATGTTGTTTATGAGCAGCTGTACCAAATCGGATCTGGAAGACGGATCCGGTTATAACCTTGTCCGGCTATACGATGATACGCTGCCTGACCCGAGGAACGATGCCATTCACATCGCTGCCGCGGATGGAAGGTTACTGATGACGTATGGTCGCACCTTTAGTCAGATTTTGTTTGTGAACGGAGCTGCCACTTTTCCGCCTCCTGCGGAAAATGTCTGGATGCTCACAGACGATGAAGGAAACCTCATCCGGAGAGATTTGTTTCTGACGGGTTTGTCTATAGGTGATGTAACCTCCCTTCCTGACAATAGCTTTTTTGTTGTCATGTATACAGGTATCCCTAATTTGTGGGGAGGACCCGAATGGACCATGCAGATAATGCGGATAGATCCTAACGGTGTGATGGGTCCGGTCTCCTTGCTGAGCATACCAACTATTCACCCGCCGCCTTACCAGTCATTCTATGACATTCTCATTAGATCTGTGCTTAACGGAAATGTATTGATATCGTTTTACTACGGTGGAGCTGATGGAGGTTCTGGAAGTTTTGTTGGTGAAATGAACACGCAAGGCAGCTTTCTCTGGCACACAGAATTTGATAATCGCGGAGTGTCTGGTTGCGTGGGTACTCCTGACGGAGGTTACATGATTTCGGGCCGTTGGTGGGACCTGAATCAAAATGCGGGTATGTATATTATGAAAACCAACAGCACTTTCGATTCCACCTGGAGCAGGTTTATGGTTCCGAAGACCGGTACTGATGGCAGAGTTCAGGTTGCTTCCGCAGGCAATGGCAACTATTGGTTAAATTATGTGAATTCATATAATTTAACCGCTACATCCCACCTCCTGGAATTTAATCCCGCAGGTGAAATTGTGGATTCAAATTTTTACATGCCGGATATAGCACCATACAATATCAACACAGTGATGCTGCAGCACGGCTCCTCAGGTTTGTATATGTCATACACTAATAGTATTAGTAATGTTAATTCAATCATATTGGAGAAATTTAATTCTGCCTATGCTACTTTCGATGGAGAACTGAACATCACCAAACAGTCATTTTTTCAGCAACAAACAAGCGACATTATCAATTCCGGATGCAGGATGAAAGACGGCAGAATAGCATGTTTCGGTCTCATTCAAAGTTATGACCGCAGGTATTACAAACCCGAATTGATTATTATTAATTAGACTGTGTATGTTATGAAATATTTCTCTTATCTCGTTTTAGTATGCAGTATCGCAATCTTCACATCCTGTAAAAAAGATGATTCTATCGAAGGACAAGATGGTTTGGTGAAGACCATTGATTCCATTGCCATGAATCCGCAAATCGGACTGATTTCGTTAGATGATGGCAACTTCATTATCGTCACCAACAATGAATTGGTAAAGTTGGATGACCAGGGTAAAATGATCTGGAGAAAACCTGTTACTGAGATCAGTGATATCCGCGCAGCTGTTGCGGAGCCCGGCACCGGTCTCGTCTTGTTTGGAGTTCCTGTGAATCCGCCAACGATGAGTTCTTTTTATGCCTGCCGCTATGACACTGATGGAAATTTGTTGGATACTAAACAAGTCAATACTAATTTTCCGAACTCTTACGCTGAAAACCCGGTATCAATAATCCGGCTTGCCAACGGTGGCTTTGCCATCGCAATGCCAAGTTCTCTAACGTGGTGCACCTATTTGAAAATACTGGATCGCGATTTCAACCTTATTTATTCGAAGGTTATGACTCATCCTGTCCAGACGGAGTATTATACATTCCTGGTTCAAAACATTTGTGAATTGCCCGGAGGTGACATTGCCCTGGCGGCAACAGTTAACTATGGCGACTTTGTCAACGTTTGGATGAACGCTGCTGTAGTTCTCACCGGTCCGGATGGTACTACTAAATCACTTGTTTTAATGGGAGATTCGGTTGTCAACCAGATCGCGCATGTCATGTCACCTTGTGCAGGTGGATTTTTTACAGTTTCTTCCACGAAGACAGGCTGGTATTCGACCAATGGTGCTTTTGTGAATTATTACAGTGGAACTCAAATCGCCGGGACGATGCAAATTGACCGCTTCAATTCCGAAGGACAATTTATCGGCAGTCACCAGCTGACAGGTTACAGCGGCTATGGCGTTATACATTCCATCCGGAAAACTTCTGACGGAGGATACCTGCTCTGCGGAACAGTTGACAATAACGGCTCGTCATATTCTGTATCAATGACAAAAGTTTTTTTGTGCAGACTGGATGCAGGTCTCAACGAGTTATGGTCGAAAACATTCAACACTAATTACCAGACGATCGGTTCGGATGCAGTTTCAACTTCTGATGGTGGCTACCTGGTGGCCGGTAATATGAAATCATTTGGCGACGATTACCAGTTGTTAATGATACGAACAGATGCAAACGGGAACTACTAATTCCTATATCCATGAAAAAACAACAACTACTTATCCTTTTGTTTTTATTTTTTGTTTTGGAAGGACATTCCCAATGGGTTTTAGATTCACTTTCTACGGGCCGGATAAATTTGCAGGCAGTAACATTTGGCGACAAGGTTTATGTTATCGGGGGAGAAACAGGACAATACCCCCAAAACGAAACTGCTGAAGTTAACATTTACGATTGCATCAATTCCACATGGATCACATCCGACTCTCTTTCGCTGGCACGTGCTTCTTCAGCTTGTGTCAGTGGTGATAGCGGCATATATGTAGTTGGAGGCCGGATCATAGATTACACTTTAAGTTACTTACTGGTTTCACATTATGATGCGACCAATCGTATTGACATTTTTAAAAATGGTGCATGGTATGTCGATAGCTTGCCAGACCGTGTATGGGGTGGCAGCGCATTGAAAGTGGGATCCAAATTAATTTTTGCTGGTTTTACTGACTCCATAAATTATCTTACTTCGGAAATATTTGCCAGCAAGAAGGTGTATATTTTTGATGAGAGCACCGGGTTGTGGAGCACGGATTCATTGTCTAGCGCGAGAACGGAGTTGGGTGCTGCCACTAACGGCACACTTGCAATTTTTGCAGGAGGTGTGAACGGATTAGGTTTCACCTCTAACGTTGTGGACATATACGATGCAACAACCGGTTCGTGGACCACAGCAAACCTCTCTCAATCCAGGGGATATGTAGGTGGAACTTATGCAAACGGTAAATTTTATTTTGCCGGCGGAGTGCTCGCCGGTGCATTTAATGTTTCAAGCGATGTAATTGATATTTACGATGGATCTTCCTGGACTACAGACCATCTTTCGGTCCCAAGAGCAGGTTTGATGGCTGTGCCAGTGAACAACGATATTTATTTTATGGGTGGTGGCGAATTTGATCTTTCATTCCTGCCGATTCCCAATTCAAATGGATCGTATAACACTGTTGATGTTTTAAACTCCTGGAGTGGCACCTGGAGCAGGCAGGACTTAATGTTCCCGCATCAACAATACCCTTTTTTGAACCAGACCTCTTGGCATCTCTATGCCGGCTTTACTACATGGGGAAATAAAATATTTGTCGCTGGCGGTGGATCCATGGAATGGTTTCAAAACAACGCTATCATTGCATATTCCCGTAATGTAGAAATCCTGGATGCACCACTGGGACTAAACAATATTGACGAGTCTGTTTTCTTTGATGTGTATCCTAATCCTTCGATAGGACCATTTACTCTTTTTCTTCCCGAGTCAGATGCTGAGGTACGAATTGTTGATGCATTAGGAAATGAAATACAACAAATGAAAGCATTAAGTAGGACGATAGAATTGCATCTGGATAAAAGTGGTGTTTATCTCGTGCAGGTTATCACTAAGAAAGGGACAAGGACTCGGAAGGTTGTGATAGATCGATGAAAATTTTCAGGTAACATGATAGAGAAAAATTCAAATATACGCACAGCAGAAAGTTGAAACTAAAAACAAAGGTCAAATAGACATGTACTTTGCATAAACTGTAATATGAAAAAACTGCTCACCATTTGTTTATCCCTGAGCGCATTCATTTCATTTGCTCAAAACGAAAGAATAGATTCCCTTCAACAGTCTTTAAAAAATTATGATGCTAAGAAGCTGGAGCAGCACAAAAACCTTTTGCCCGATGAAAGCGATACCACCAAAGTAAAAACCCTTAATAATCTTAGCTGGGAATTCTGGATGGTTTCCGACTATGCTGCTGCAAAAAAATATGCCTATGATGCCATGGCAATTGCGAAGCAGATTGAATTTAAATATGGTATTGGACGATCTTATAGCATCATTGGGGCTATATATGCGAGACAGGGCGATAGCCCGGAAGCGCTAAAAAATTTTTTTGTCTCATTAAAAATATTCGAAGAAACCGGGTATAAAAACGGTATTGCATCCGTTTATAACAACATCGGAAATATTTATTATTATCAGGGCAATTACCCTGAAGCACTGAATAATTACTATTTAAATTTAAAAATAAGCGAAGAAACAGGGAATAAAAATGGTATTGCAAATTCCTATAGCAACATCGGAAATATTTATTGTGAACAGAATAATTATCCCGAATCGTTGAAAAAATATTTTGCCTCTTTAAAAATATACAAAGAAATTCAGGATAAAAATGGTATTGCAAATGCTTATAATAACATCGGAAATATTTACTATAATCAGGGCAATTACCCGGAGGCACTGAAGTACCATTTTGCTACTTTAAGAGTAAAGGAAGAAACAGGGGATAAAAATGGTATTGCGTACTCTTATAACAACATCGGAAATGTTTACTATTACCAGGGTAATTTCACTGATGCGCTGAAACATTATGATCTTGCATTAAGAATACGTCAGGAAATTGGTGATAAATTGGGCATTTCAAATACCTGCATCGGCCTTGGAGCAACGAAATTAGAAATGCAAGAGGCAAAAGAAGGCAAAAGCTGGCTGGTAAAAGGATTGCAGCTTGCCAAAGAAATTGAGGCCCTATCGGTTATAAAGGATTGTTATGAATATATGGCTAAGGCCGATAGCGCACTTGGCAATTTCAAAGGCGCGTATGAGAACCATAAATTATTCGTCATGTACCGCGACAGCCTGAACAATGAGGAGGCAACTGAAAAGTCACTACAAACCAAAATGCAATATGATTTTGATAAAAAAGAAGCCGAAACTAAAGTCCTCACCGATGCTGAACTCAATAAGCAAAAGCTGGTTCGCAATGGATTTGTGGGAGGCTTTGCGGTAGTACTGCTTTTTGCAGGAGTGTTTTTCCGACAGCGGAATAAAATCAAAAAAGAAAAACATCGTGCCGAAACGGCTTTGGATGAATTAAAAAGTGCACAACAAAAACTAGTGGAGAAAGAAAAGCTTGCCGCTATTGGCACTTTAGCTCAGCGTATGGCCCACGAAATTCAGAACCCGCTCAACTTTGTAAATAATTTTTCTGATTTGTCGGAAGAGCTGACCGTTGAATTGGCAAACGCTAAAACGGAAGCAGAACGGCAGGAAATTATTTCAGCCATGAAAGAAAACATGTCCAAAATAAATCATCACGGAAAACGCGCTGACAGCATCATTAAAAATCTACAGCGGCATTTGAATGAAGGAAAAGGGTTGGACTTGTTTGAAAATTAATTCTCCGCATAGATTATGTTTGATGATCTTGTAACAGCTAGTCAGTAATCACAATTTTACCTGTGTAAAACACTGTATCATTTTCTTTCAAACTAAAAAAATACAACCCATTCGGAAGGTTGCCACGACTGAAAATGATTTCCTGGCCATTAATGTTTATTAATTGTTCAACTGTTTGACCAATGCAGTTTTCAATGGTAAGCGTTGCGTTTTGTAATGGAGTATTTACATGCAAAACCGTTTGTGTGGAGAACGGATTCGGAGCAACTGTTGCAAAAATAGCTTCAGAATTTTCAGTCACCCCTGAGGTGCATATCGGCTTTGTGATGCTGCTCCAGGCTGCCCCATTAGTCAAAGTTCCGTTGTTTCCATTGCTTGTTTGATCCGCAGTGGAAGTGCCACTTCCTTCTTCAAGGTTCCAGAATCCAACCAATCCTGTTTCATTACCTAGTGGAGAACACAACATATACTGATTCACTTGTACAGCAGTAAGGGCAATGTTCCACAGCTCTACCTGGTCAATGTGGCCATCGAACAAACGGGGAGATGGAGAATTATAATAAGGTGTCCGTCCTATATTCAGGTCATCAGGTGATGGGGTAATAGGGCCAGGGAAGTTTTGGGTTCCTTCCAGTACCCCATTAATATACATGTTTATTTGTGTTCCGTCATAAGTGGCAGAAACATAATACCAGACATTCGTTGTCATAGTTGGTATTGATGCCAATTCCCACCAATATCCTCCGGAAGCATACACAAATGAAAGGCATCCATTATCCCCTGCACGCAATGCATAACCTGCAGTTGATGAAAAGTCCCAGTTGTCTTTTCCAACGATGTAATTATCAAAACTACTTATTCCCCAGGAGTCTGCCTTTATCCATGCTGAAATTGTAATGGCAGTTGTTGGGTTCAGAGCGGTATTATTAGGAATCATTACATAATCGTCAATCCCATCCAATAAGATCGATTTTGTATTGGGTTGTGCCAACGATACAGTAGCTATAACGTTTAACAGAATTACTACCAGCAGTGATTTTAAGGATTTCATGTTTTTATTTTTAATTTTCCTGATCGCGTAAAGTTAATTTATTTATTAATCAATATTTTCCGGAAATAAGAATTTTCTCCTTCCATTATTTTTACAAAATAAGTTCCGGCTGCGAGATTGTTTACATCAAGTTCTACAACATTTTTTCCGGGATTCAGATTGCGTGTATCACTCTGCAAAAGCTGTCCCATTCCATTGATAATCTCAAGTCGGAGATCCGCAGAATGTTTTGCTTCGATTTGAATAAATGTTTTTCCGTTTCGTACAGGGTTTGGATAAAACGAAGCAGCAGGGCTGATTGCCGATTGCTGCTCCTGAAGACTGCTTGTATTTCCATTACCTGCAATAATATAATGTCCCGGTGTTGCATCATATGCATAACCCGTAATCGTAATTCCTTGAACTTCATTGTCAATAGCGCATTGGATCCATCCATAATAAATATTACCATTACTATTGAATTCAACACCAATATAACCGGTGCTATCAAGGAAAGGTCCGCGCCCAGTCCAGTAGAAATTGGAACCCATGCCTTGTTGCATCCATTTTTTAACCATCAGCATACCATAAATGCCCTGACCACCTATTACTCCAAAATTCAAGAAAGGGCCACCGGGGCCAATGGGATTGCCCGCTGGTAAATTTTGAGGAGTATATGCTGACCAGAACATGAAATTTGCAAGACTCGCCATGGGGCGGTTTGCAGGATCAACACCCGCAAGCAGGTTCACCCTGCGTTCTGCCTGGTAGTAGGTGCTTGTATATTGCTGAATCGCGAATTCTCTGATTCCGTCATTATCGAAGTCGATATCAAAAGTATTATTCTGAAGTAACGTATCGGGATTGATATCTGTAAAAACGACCTGGCCCTGAACCGCACCGGCACTTAAAAGAAATGCCCCTGTAAGAGCAGAATATGATTTAAGCATACTGGTTAAATCATTGTTCTTTTGCGATTTGTATTTAGTTAGTTTCATATTGTAATTATTTACATATAGTTGTTTTTTCAAGGTTGGCAAGGGATTACAGATTCGTTGACTTCTCGCAAGGGATTAAGATTACAGATTTTTGGACTTGGTGCCTTTACCTCTCCTTCCGCTTCGACTTGGATATCTGTAATCATATCCCTGTTCTGCGACAGCGAATCTGTAATCCCCGGCCTATCTTGAAATATAGTTTTGATGTTTAAACTATAAACTTCTGAAATCCCCTGCCCTCTTGCCTACATAACACCATTAGCATCGGTCTTAATAAGCATCATCTTATAATTTTTATTGAAAGACTTTTGATAAGCACCAATGAGTAAGCCGCCATCATTTGTATTCTTCACATCAACCGCTACTGCGGGATAAGTAGTATTTATTTGTTTCATCCATTCCTGCTGAAACTGCGCATTTATTTTTATCATAAGAATTTGAAACTGCGAATACACAATCACATCAGTTTTAAGATCACAAGTCCCGATTAAAAGATATCCGCCATCACTTGTCCGTGTGATGTTTGTGAGTGAGGCATATCCTGTGAAACCAGAATATTTATGACGTGCAATAAAATTTCCGTCTGCATCTGTTTCGAGCACGGAAACAGTTTTACCAACCGAAAAGTATTCGTCAGAATGAAAATAAAAATAATTTGATGCGTTAAAATAAATTCCTGCATTCCACTGCTCTGAAGTTGTTATTATTACATGTCCTGCATCACTCACGACGAATGGCCCAGGGTATGAATTAGTGTCTCCTCCCATTCTTTCATTAAAGAAATCCATATCGAGTGTCGAGCCGTTCACTCCCATCAGGAATGTCCAGCTCCACGCATTGAATTCCTGCGTCCTGCCGCAGATATAAATTTTCCCGTCATTTCCCTCTGCCAATCTTTGTCCCTTATAATTCTTGCTAAATAAAAACATGGAAGGAAAAATTTTGTCAGTGAGGATATTCAGTTCCTGATCGAATATCAACAGGCGAGGACTGTTACCAAGAACCCCCGGCTCAGTACCTATGAGTACCATTGCATAGTTTCCGTTTTTAAGCCGGATAATATCTACCTCGTTTCGTGAGGTACTGACTGAACCTGTGGAGTTGAGAAGCTGAGTTGATTTTACAAGTCCTCCATTATTGCTGAATTTGGCTATAGTGATGTTGGTGTTTTCAGGCATGTTGTCCAGTCCGGCCAGGACAAAGCCTCCTCCTGGTAAGGCTATGCCTTTCCATAAATCGAAAAGTGTGATTGGTAAGTTTTTCTGCCAGATCAAATCGCCTGATGGCGAGAATTTCGCCATTGCCGAATAGGTTGTTCCAAAAGCGGTGTTTCCAGAAGGAAACAAAACATTAGATCCGTAAATGATATAATTCCCATCGGTTAATTGTAAACAGCCCCGACTGGTATAGTCGAGATCCGTATCAACAACCGAGACAAAACCGGAGCTGTTTTTTTCAATCGTATCCTTTTGGCAGGCTATCAATCCTGTTAATATTAATGCAGGTAATAATATTTTTATCATGCTAAATATTTTCATAATTACCAGTAGATTTTTTTGGAATAATAAGGTACGGGCTGATGATTCATGAAATAATCAATTCTCGCACTATCAGCAGACGGGGAGTATAGCCAAATCAACATTCCATTCGGATAATTATTACGTTGCGATTCAATAGTGAAACCATCCGGATTAATTGTTCGAGACCATCCATAAATATTCGCATTCGTTGAATACCCGGCTGGACTTGTATCCGGACTTAACTTTGTGAACTTAATCGTAAGTGAGGAATCAAAAGGAACTATTGCAGACATATTATATGTGTTGGATTGAAAAATGACCGAAGTATCAAGAAGCACATTCCGACAAGCTACCGGAGAGTAATCATCCCTGTTGAAAATTGTAGAATCTGAAAACACAAAAGAGCTGTATACCTGTGTAGCATAAGCATTCTGGAAGGCAAATATAAACTGTTCAAAACCTGTAATCGAAACCGTACTGCCAAATGAGGCCATGTAAGTACTCAGGTTCGCTTTATAATCTATCAATTCAATTCTGTTTGCATTGAACATTAATGTATCAATAATGCCAGGAGAATCTATCTGGCCATTATCCCTGAAATCGCTACGGAAATTATTTAAAAGGTGGATGAGGTCATTCGTGTAATTATAAGGATTGTTGCTGTAAATTTTTTTCCATTGAAACATAAGTGAAGCTGCAAATAAAAAACCGTTATCAGCAACTGTCAAATCTTCAAAATTGGTATTGTCGGTTGAAGGGTCATGAAAGAATGTTTTTAATTCATTCTGAGCCTGGGTTCTTGCTGAAGAAAATGTATTGCCATCAGCTACCAGTTTTTCAATCCTCGTTTTAATTAAATGTGTTAGCAGGTTTACATTTATGGTTGAACCGCTTTGTACATCAGCAACGGCTTCCAGGGAAAGTCTATAAGTTGAAACTTGATTAAAAGGCTCCATGTAATAGTAACCGGTAACTGTTATAGAAGCATAGCCGGCAGATAAGTTTATATTATCAAAACTGAAACTCCCGGCGTCATCAGATACTGTTGTTGTATAATAGTTTTCAGTTGGTTCTAAAGTGCTGTTCAATTCATTTACGACCACATCAGCACCAGTGGCAAACGGTCCCTTCTGGGCTTTCCCGCTTAAACTTGCACCAGTGGGTGTAGGAGTTGGATCCTCTTTATCTTTCTTACAGGAGATAAAGAAGGTAATTAACAGAGCCCAGGTTAAACAGGTTTTTATCAATCTTCTTTTCATGTTCAATTATCGTTACTGATTATTAAAGCAGGTTTATAAGAATTTGCAAAACTTGAAATCAATCCGAAATACACAGTACGTCCGTCAGATGATTTACAGACAGAAGTAAAACAGTCGGTATAATTGTTCTGAAAGTAATGCTTATCCAGGATATTCAGATCCTGGTCAATTCGAACAACAAATGTTCGGCTCTCACTGGGGTAGGAATTTGTCAATCCTTTACTACCAAAGAATCCGTTTTGCATACAGATAGAAAAAGTGTTATCAGGATTTCTCACAACACCATTTCCACATGAATATGATTTGATATTACTGGTGGGATATTTGTAATAGTAAGCACCACTACCCATAAATCGATTGTACTTTCCAAAATCAAGAAAGGCAGAGTCGAGTGTGTTGCCATTGGGATCAATTTTATAAACCCTTGCTCGCTGATCGTGAGAGGAATAATTGGGCAGGTTAATAAAGCAGAGATAATTGCCGTCAGCAGTGCGCATCAACTCATGGGAATAAGCCATGAAATTATAACCATAAATATCTCTGAGGATAGTCGGGTTCCCCACAAATGGAGGTTCGGCTGCGAATTGCACTGATTGCCCAACTGTGTCCACAAGCAGATCATATTTATACCAGAGGTCATTGCCGAGCTTATCTGTCCTGATGATAATATGCCTTATTTCGTTATTCCAATCATGAAACATGGATACATAAAAATTTCCGTAAAACATATAACCGCCATCATCCATCAGTTCGCATCCTGTGATAGCGGAATAATTTCCCATCACAATGACATTAGGTATCCAATTGGTATCGATGTAAGATTTTTGAAAAACCTGGGTACCATCGTGAGTATACTCTGCTGCAAAAGCCTTCACTGAAGTAAATGGCTGAGTGAAATTGAATGACCCCGTGAGAATATAATTATTAATTTTATTAATGCTTGCATGAAAAATCATTGAGCCGCTATAAAGGCCTGGGAAAGCATCAGGTTGATCCTTCAGCACCGTTCCATTCACATCAATGTTTATGAGCCTCGAACCCGATATGATGGTAAATGTTCCGTCATTCTCCTTCAATAGGGCAGAAATATTTTTCACGTTAAATTGCTTGTTCCAGATTAGTTTTCCATTGTTGTCGGTGAGATTGAACTTTAATTGACCTGAGATAGTATTATATGCACTTAAAAGACAATTGTTCCCTGCTGTAACAGTGATGGGCAATGCAATGCTGTCGTCATCATATATTTTGATCTTATCGACTGCAGTGTCATATTTAGTCAAAGCATCTTTTTTGCAGGAAAAACACTGAAGTAAGCAAGTGAAAATCACTGCGACGAATCCGAATCGAATCAAATTTTTCATGGCGGGTAATGAATTTATCCGTTATAAATAAGTCAAAATAATAAATCAAATGTAATAGATAACTTTAGCTGACCAACCTGTGATGTATGCTTGAGCGGTTTCAGTGTATAATCAGCCAATATTTACTGGCAATATGTCACTTTTTATATGATGCAGCGACCGGTCAATAGTGGCTTTCATTTTATTTTCGTCCAGTTGCATACCCATGAAGCTTTTGATCGAATCAATGTACACCTCTGGATCCCTGACTAATTCATTGTATGGGATGCGTAGTATTTCAACATTTGATTTGTTGTTTTCCACCCATTCCGGAATTTGTGCCAGGTTTTGTTCATACTTGTTCATGACGTCCAGGGAAATGGTAGATCCTGATGCTTTGCCGTTGTGCTGTAACATCTTTTGCTGAGAAACCATCACATCCATGACCGGACGATCCATAAAAATTATTTTATAGCGGAACCTTGGCGGGAGAAATGTGAGTAGCGGAGAAACAATTTTTACAACTTTATTTGCAGCATCACCCAACCAATTGGCATCGCGTCTAAGTCTCAAAACCGCATCATGTTCGAAATAACCGCGCGGATTATTATCATCAGACTGGCGCTTGCCGTCGGTAAATACTTCCATCCCTCCGGCAGACAACATTTGCATCATCAATGAAGTCCCTGATCGGGGCAAACCCGACACCACATAGATTGTTTGCGTAATGTTTTTTGAAATATCATCAAGCACTTTTGCAGCAGCTTCAGGTTGTTGAAAATGTTCGGTTAAAATTTTCGCAATTTGCATACGGGCCTTGTTCATACCGGGCTCCATTTTCAAGCATGCTTCATAAGCCTGTTTGGCTTCCGCAAAATGTCCCATGTGGAAAAATGTTTCACCGAGATGAAAATGTGCAACCGGATATTGAAACCTGAGACCAATAGCATTTAAGAAACTGGTTAATGCGTCTTCATAAAGTTGTTGCTTCAGCTGACAATAGCCAATGCCGTGATGAGCTTCCGGTTCATCGTAATTATACTCCAGCTCTTTTTCAAATTCTGCAATGGCATTTTTGAACTCCTTAAGCATGGTAAAGCAAATTCCTTTTTTCAGAAATAGTTTCCCGGTTCCTTTTATATTCGATATGGAATTGAGAATAGCAAGTGCTTTTTTAGGATGGCCCTGCGAAATCAGGGAAGTGGCTTCCATTGCACGGACTGCATCCGGAATCTTAAATTCCTCTATTGTCACATTTTTTTCAGTAGCAACTACCCTGGCTTTTTCATAAAATGTTTCCAGCGATTTTTTATATGTTAAAATAGCTTGGTCAACCTTATCGAATTGACGTAACATCTGGTAACAATTGCATAGGCTCATCACATACCTCGCCTGGTTTGGTTTCTCTGTTATTAAGTTTTCAAGAATAGAAACTGCTTCCTGATACTTATTGCCATCAATGTATGCCCTTGCAAGAAAAAACTGGTTATTACGGATCGTATTCATTCCAGCTTCTTCCTTGTTCGTACCAGGATCTTCGATATAACCAAGATCAACCAGCTGCTTCAGGTATTCCTTGTCAGCTTCGTTATCAACGGAAGAAGTTATTGGCCGGAATTCATTTTCGTCCCAGGTGGGAATAAATTCCGGAGTTGTTTCTTTTTCAAAAATTGCTGTCAGAGGCTTTCCGTCCATATCCTCTCCAACAGGTAATCCAAGTAGCGTGAGTAAGGTCGGGGTGACATCAAGCAGGGAGGCACCATAAATCATTTCATCTTTACGGATGCCTTCTCCACGGATGCAAAAGATACCATATTGGCTGTGCTCGGCGGCCGGACCTGCCGGTTCGCGCGGAATAAATTCTCTGCGCTGGTGATCAGGGTGAAATCCATGATCTGAAATCAATAACACCGTGCAATCGTCTCCTGCAAGTTGAAGCAACCTTTGAAGCATTTGGTCATGATAACGGTAACCCGCTGTAACGATATCTTTATGCAATTCATAATCACTTTCGTCGATGAAAGGACGGCGAGGCGGATGATATTTCATGAAACCATGGTTGAAATGATCAATACCGTCATAATACACAGCCATGAAATCCCACTCTTCGTATTCTAGTATATAGGTGGCAGCCGCATGGATGGTTGCATTGTCGGCAATGATGCGGGACAGCGAATCAATGGATTGCCTGGACTTATCATCAACCGTTTTTAGCTTGGGCATGAAAGCGCTGATGTGATGCTCCGTCAACTCTGAAGGATGGATACGCATCTGCGCGAACATCTCTGCTTTTTCTGCAGGTGAAACGGTTCCTGGCTGCATAAGCCAGGGTTCATTGATAGGACCCGTAGCTCGCTGGTAAAAATTGGATATACTGATACCGTTAATTTTCTCAGCAGGATGACTCGGCCACCATCCAATCACATGAGTTTTGTAATCCTGTTCTGAAAGCATGTTCCACAAGGCCTTGCACTTGCGATTCTTTATTGTAACAGGTTTTACTGTTTTTCCATCTTCATCGGTTTCAGTAAACCCGAGTATGCCGTGTTTATAGGGTCGTTTCCCGGTGGCAATCGAAGTCCATAACATGGGTGATAACGGAGGATCGAGTGTAGCAAGATTGCTGATAGTGGACTGGTTGACCAATGAATTTAGTGCAGGCATTAATCCGGCATCCATTAGCGGGTTGATCACTTTCCAATCAGCGGCATCCCATCCAATAACTAAAACTTTCCTCTTTTTACTTATCGGCTCCATTTAGAAAATATTGGTGAGGTTAGTACCTTTTTCTGCTTCTATTCTTTTTGCCCTCCAGGCCATCAAACCACGATAACCTAAGGCTAATAAACCCATGCTGCCTCTCACTGGAATTTCAAATGGCTTGCCTTCATGGTCAATTATGCCATATGCTCCCTCATTTTTTTCACTTTTTGTAGGAGATACCACTGGTGTGATTAATTTAGCCATACTAAAGTTTGAGATTTGTGATGCAGGACTTTGGTTAATGATGATAAAGTTATTAGAATTTTGTAAGTCCAAACAAAACGATGTATAAAATGCAAGGTTTATTGTATGGCTGACCAAAGGGTAGTACCAATAGAATACATATAACCTATACATTTGAGTTCATAGAATAGCATAACCAGATTAAATGGAATACATAATTTTTTTCTTGATTTTTTTAACCGGTATTTTTGGAGGAATACTCTATTATAAATCCCGCCTTAAAAAGTGGAGTCATCAACTGAATGATCAAATTGATGCAATGGGTGGTTCTGTACCAGTGCCCGTAGATGAGAAGTTCAATCAAATGCCGGAAGAGCTTTCTGCTTTAACTTCTAAATTCAAATCAGTCCTCGATAAGCAACTGGAAAGTACAAATTCCGGGGTAACCGAAAAACCACAAGATGAAAATGTCACCAGCCTCCGTAAATTAATTGATAACTTATACATCGTTAATGAACTTGGACGGAAAGTAACATCTTCGCTGAATTTGCAAATGACTTTTCATCACCTGTATACTACCATCAACTCAATGATGGATGCTGCGGCTCTGGAATTGATGGTATATGATGAATTAACAGGTGAACGAAAAATATTTTCAAATCTTGAAGTGTCAGGTGGTAGTGATTCCAACAAGAATCATATGGCGGAATGGAGTTTTAAAAATAACCGGGAGATATTTCTTTCGGATGCAGAGCATGATTTCGGCAGATATGTATTTCAGCCATTAGTGCTCCCGGGTGATAAAGTTGCGGGATCAGTAATGGTTTTTCCTATTACAAGTGGAGGTAAAGTTTCCGGTACGTTGTCGGTAATCAGTTTTCAGAAAAACAGTTTTGATGCTTACCATCAGGAAATAATCCGGATGTTATTAGGATATATTTCTGTAGCCATTGAAAATGCAATTACTCACGATGAACTCAACAGCACAAAAATAAGAGCTGAACAAAGCGAGAAATTCAAGGAACAGTTTCTTGCTAACATGAGTCATGAAATTCGTACACCTATTAATGCCGTTACCGGGATGACACGACTCCTGCTTGAAAAAACTCCTCGTGAAGATCAGTTGCGTTACCTTGAGAGCATCCGAAATGCAAGTGACTCTTTACTGGTTATCATTAACGACATTCTTGACCTATCAAAAATTGAAGCCGGAAAAATTGAACTGGAACGAATTGATTTTTCTGTGCATGAAGTAATAAAAAATGTAAGGGAAATTATGAATTTTAAAGCCGAGGATAAGGGTTTGAGATTTGTGATTAATTCTAATCCGGGTATACCTGATGTTTTCATTGGAGATCCTACGCGATTATCACAGATTCTTATCAACCTTCTGGGGAATGCAATAAAATTTACAGATAAGGGTAGTATAGAACTTGCAGTGAAACTGGATGGAATAACGGAGAAAAATTGTGCCGCACTCACATTTGATATCTCCGACACCGGTATCGGAATGACAGAAGAGCAGCAGTCCAGGCTATTCAAAGATTATTCACAAGCAAGTTCGGAAACATCCCGTACATATGGGGGCACCGGACTAGGGTTGAGTATTTCGCGGCAACTTGTGGAATTGCAAGGCGGTGACATCAGCGTGAAAAGTGCACCTGGAAAGGGAAGTACATTTACTTTTTCTTTGAAATACCCGATCAGCAATAATAAACCGATCGCGATCAATGAACAAAAGATTTCGTCAGAAATGATTGATGCATTGAAAGGAATCAGGGTGTTAATTGCAGATGATAATGAGTATAACAGGATTGTTGTTAAAGAAACTTTGCAGATGAAAATCGGAGATGTGCATATTGATGAAGCTCATGATGGAAATATGGTTTTGGAGCTTTTTCAAAACAACCACTACGATGTAATTCTGATGGATCTTGTGATGCCAATCAAAGACGGACTTGAGACAACGCGTATCATACGGAACACATTAGAGGCTCCTAAAAACAGAGTTTTCGTAATTGCATTAACTGCGTCAGTAATTAAAAGTGAAATTGACAAATGCATTGAGGTCGGGATGAATGGATTTATTCCCAAACCATTTAAACCTCTTGAATTGATAAGTACTATTTATAATGTCATGCATGGAAGTAATCCATTCAGAACGGAGATTCCGGTTATAAATCAAAAGATATTTCCTCATGTCAATGGAACGATCGATCTCAATTGTCTTGATGAATTTACAGAAGGTGACCCGGTTCGTCGGAAACGTTTCATGGATTTATTTTTGAAAAATATTCCTGCAAGCATTCAATCTGTTCAGGAGGCTCTTAACAATAGTGATTACGAAAAAATACGCATTGTATCGCATAGCATGAAACCACAATTGCGTGCTATAGGTGTGTTGAAGGGATTGGAACTGGCTGAAACTATAGAGCAATCCTGCAATGAAAAAAGCGATCTTGACAAATTGCCATATTTAGTGGAACAACTGGTAGTGGTATGCAAGCAGGCAATTGATGAGCTGAAGAAAGTAGCTTAAGAAATAAAACTGTCAGCCAATTTTTAATTTCTAATTAATAATTTTTAATTTGCAACTAAGCTTTCCTCACAAACTCACTCTTCAAAGCCATCGCCCCAAATCCTTCAATCCGGCAATCGATATTGTGATCGCCGTCGGTGAGTTTGATGTTGTTTACTTTCGTGCCTGCTTTAATCGGCTTGGGTGCGCCTTTCACAGGAAGGTTTTTTATCAGGATCACGCTGTCACCATTCTGCAAAAGGTTTCCGTTGGAATCCTTTACCACCAAAACACCGTCGGTGTCGGCAACAACAGCTTCCGCAGCCGCAGTAGCATTCCATTCATGCCCGCATTCCGGACACATTAACAAAGCACCTGATTCATACACATAAATGGAATTACATTTCGGACAAAGTGGAAGTTCTGACATGATCTGGGGAGTGATTAGGCGGCAAAGATAGGACTTTAGTTGATGATAGGTGATAAATGATGAATGATGAATGATAAATAGAATGGTTGCTCCCAGGTGAGATTTGTTAATAATGAAGCAGAATGAAAAAAATAATTCAACTTTCTTAATAAATCAATCATAACAAATCCATCATAATAGATCATAAAAATCATAACAAATCAAAAAATCAAAAAATCTCATTAAATTCGAACTTACTACTTCAAAATCAATACCAATGGATAATTTCGACTGGACCCAATTCACTAAACGAATAGCAATCAAGGCTCCAATGCAAACACTTTACAACGCCTGGACGCAATCGGCTGAACTCGAAAAATGGTTTTTGCAGACAGCATTATTCAAAACTGAAAACGGAACAAATGTGCCGGGCAACAGTTCTGCTCTTGCAGGAATGGGTTATGTGTGGACATGGTATTTGTATCCTGAAACGGAATACGGAAAAGTATTACTTGCAAACGGGAAGGATCATTTCCAATTCACATTCGCCGGTCAATGCACGGTTGATGTAACACTGTCGGAGCAATTTGGCCACACAGTTGTCGAACTCACACAATCCAACATCCCCACCGACAACAAATCAAAACAAGACATCCGCCTCGGCTGTTCCTCCGGATGGTCCTTTTATTTTGTCAATTTGAAATCAATTTATGAAGGAGGCCTTGATTTAAGAAGCAAGGATGAAAGATTGAGACCGATGGTGAATAATTGATGGCAACTAAATAAATTTAATTTATATTGTAAAATGTGCAGTACGGACGCCATACATGACGTCCATGTTAGGATGGCATTAAAGGCTTTTAATTATAGTGTAACATTTTCTCTACACAATCTCTTTTCCCTCTTTCAATTAAATTTTTACATTAGCCGAAATTTCACATTCACTTATGAAACACATTTTTATTTTTCTCTTTCTGCTGCCATTCTCTTTACTTGCACAGAACCAGGCCTACCTTGGCAGGGAAGATACAGACACCATACCTGAACGATTCCGACTCGAATCAAATGTGGTTCGTGATCATATTTATGCCAAATTGCCACAAGCATTAAAGGTGAATGGTAAATCGGATCGAAGATGTTTTTTATATGCTCAGGAACAATCAGTAGTAATTGCACAATTTATTTCCAGCGGTGCCTTGTACAGCGACTGGAGTGAACTTGAAAACTACCTGAACCGAATCCTGAGACGCATAATGCCCGAATCACTCAAAGGTGATAGCACTATTCATTTGTACATTGCCCAGGATGGATATAACAATGCATTTATGACCCCTTCAGGTCACATGATTGTTAATATTGGATTTATTGCTGAAGCATCTTCCGAAGCAATGATTGCAGCGACACTCTTGCATGAACTGGCGCATTATTATAAGCAACATGGAGTGTATACATACCTGGAATCGGTTAAATCCAGTTACGGGGAATGGCATTATTATAACAGCAAAAAATATCAAAAAAATTCCATATCATCTGAAACCAATGCGGATTCACTTGCTATGGATTGGATGCTCGCATCGGGTTATAGCCTTAACGGGATGAAACAGTTTTTTGAAACGGATAGTCTCGCAAATGCAAATGAAATTGCAAGAAGTAAGGATCTGTGGAAAATTGAAGAGGTCACACATCCATTGAGTGAAGTACGACTAAAAGCTGTCCAGAATTTTCTGAATAAACATCCGGAACATGCAGGAAGTATGTATCTTGAAGATGAGCAATTGTTCATGCAATTCAGAGCTGATGCACGTATAGAATCACTCAAACACCTGATGCATTCAATGGAATATTATGAATGTGTCGAACAAGCATTCAAATACCATCTTTTTGAACCCGGGAATGCAGGATACATGTATTACTTAATGGAATCGATTCGCAGGCAATGTTATCTTAACCGGAAAATATGGAATGAGAATTTCATCACCAACAGGTATTATGTTCGTGATTCCACATCAAATAGAGGTGAAAAAAAGCGAATGGCTGAACATCTTTTTAAAACATACAATCCGAAAATACTTACTATTCCTGATAGCGATACATCGCTAATCAGGACACAACGATACTGGAAGGGGGATCCTGATTTCACTACATACGAACAGGCATTTGTGTATTTTTATAACCTTAGTCAGTTGCAGCAAATGCATGAAGCAGTGTTGTCAAATGCATTGAGCTTAAGTCATAATAAAGCTTTACGCGATAAATTTCTGAAAAAATACCTGGGATATCAAAACATCAGGTATCGTGAATTTGCAGAATCACTGCTTGTCGATTCCTTGTATGCTTCGCTTGATACCACCAAACGGTTGATGGTACTCGTGAATTTTGTAACTACTTCAAGAGTGTCGAAAGAGGAATTATTAATATCACGGCAACCCGCCGACACCGCTGATCACATTCAGGAAATACTCACCAAAACTGTTGGTGAATTTCCAGGTTGGGAAGCAGTCGATCTTAAAAAGCTGGCTTATGATCATGCTTCAGATGCAAGGCTCTTGAATAAAATGTATGCGTTTTCACAGTTTTCAACTGTCAGTGTTGGGGGACAAATAGAATTGGCTTTACTAGACCCATCAATTTGGGAACAGTTTCGTAAGCATCATATAAGCCAGATGGAATTTTTCGCTTGTTACTATATCGATCCGGGAGATTTGAACAACAGTATCACAACCTACCAAAGTAAAATTACCCAGGGGAACACACCATTGTTTTATCCGCCTGCCCGCAAACGATATATGGAAATGCAGATCACCAGTCTCAAAATGACTGATTCAGGTCAGATGAAAAGAAGGCGCCACTATTCAACCCATTTCGGAAACATTAAGGTCAGTGTCCCGGAAGTAGCCAAAGAATTGGCCGCCCAGGTCCGGGAAAAGGACAAACAAAAAATCGGAGATTATTATCTTATTTTAAATGATTGATTTCAAAATGTGCAGTCTGAGACGCCAGGCATGAAATTCCTATTGTAATATTTGCAGTACGGACGCCATGCATGGCGTCCGTACTGCAAATTTGGGATGGGATCGAATGTGGAAATCTATTCATGTTTGGTTAATAATGGATTTCCGTTTTTTTAACCGATCCCTACCCCAATTTTTAGGATTATTCCTTATATATTTTCGGATTTTTTGTAATGCTATTTCATCACGAATAATAATATCATGATATCGCGTATGCCAATCGAAAAGCAAATTATTTGAACGAGCCCAGCTTGTTACAGCGGATTTGAATCCTCTTATGATGGATGCAAGATTCTTTTTCTGTGGTCCGAATTTGTTTGGAAAGGAATTTGAAATTTTAGGATTGTCTATGGTGCAATTTTTGGCCATTTTGCTTTGATTCCAATTATTCAAATTTGCCATTTCCTCATCATAATAGCTATTAAATTGATTTTTTCCAATGCCAATGATGCCATGAAAATGGTTAGGCATCACAATAAATTCGTCCATTTCTAGATTCATATCCTTCCGGATTTGAAAGGTTAAATTCCATTGTCTTTCTACTTCCTTACCAATTTCATTTAATATAACCACACCATCAGCAATTTCCCCAAAATAATTATCTCCATAACTAGTGTTTATGGTTACAAAATATAATCCTTTCCAACCATAGTTTCTATTTTGATTGCGATAAGATTTTCGATTTGAAGAAAATGTGTCTGACATAAAAAACCATGATATTTACCAAAAAGTGCAGTACGGACGCCATGCATGGCGTCCATAAGATGATGGCATTGAATAATTTTAATTGATTCCGCCATGCATGGCGCCCATAAGATGATGGCATTTTGGAATTTTATTAGCTTTCACTTTGCGCCTACTCACTCATCACCCCTTTCCCAAACCGCTCCCGCAACAATTTTTCATCACCATGATCCCAAAAATCGGATTCATCATTGACGACAAAATCTGAAAAATATTTTTCGGAAAGCTGTTTTAGAATCTGCACGACTTTTAAATGCACATCGGCTCCCGCCCATTGTGTTTTAGTGAAAGCGCCCCAGGTGGGTTCGTAATCTGCCGGTAATTCTTCCCGTTCCCAATGACCGTTTTCGTCGTCTTCCTGAACCCAGCTTTCAATTGTGACCTGGCGTAAATCGGATTCAAATCCAAGGCGACGCTCAATGTCAAAATACAGGTGGACAGGTTCGCATTCCGGAGGCATTAACATCACTCCGTAATGAGGTGCATTGTCAGGTTCGACACGGGTTTCTTTTTCTGTACCATCCTGTGTTTCTTCAGAGGGAAAATCAGTGTCGAACAGGAAGAATCTCCAGTCGTGGTTTTTAGCAAATTCAACGGCTTCGCTAATCATGCCGGGTAAGGATTGGTCACGGCGGAAATTGCCGGAATAATGAATGGTGAGTCCCATAATAAAAAGTGTTTAAAAAATGAATAAAAAAGTGAATTATGAAAATAAAACAAATAGTATTTAAATCGAAAAGCTAATCAAAGATAATTAATCCAGATAAAAAAACAAATAGGGCAATAATTTTTTTTCGACTTCAGTATTTCAAAAGGATTTCTCAGAAATGAAAATCAATCACAGCCCATCCGGAATAAACTGAAAACAAAGTGAACAATCCGCCTGCCACCATAACAGAGATAAGAATTGTAGAGAGGTCCTTGTAGAATTTACGGGAGTAAACACTATCCATCAGTTCATCAATGTTGCTGAAAATGTTTTCGATTCGGGCAAATGCGCTTTCACCTTTCACCACGTAATCGTAAGCTCCGTTTTTCATGCATTCCACCGATACCGAAATTTTATCCTGTCCTGAAAGCATGATCACCTGAGTGAGTGGTGATATTTTTAAAAGCTTCTGTAAAATAACAACACCGTTCTCTTCGAACTGTCCGTTTGTATCGAGATGATAATCCAGAACTACTACCTCAGGTTTGAGATGCATGTTTTTAAGCGCTTCCTCACCGGTAAGGAATTCATGTATTTCCAAAACATATTTTGAAGAAAGGTGATCTTTCATCATTTGCATCTGCATGGGATCATCCTCAATAATAAAAACTACACGTGCCTGTTTTGGGGTAATAGGGTACTCGTATGGGACAATCATTGCCGGGATGTTAATTTAAAGTGAATCCACGACAAATATAGAAATATTTATTCTTCAGTCAAATTCAGCTATTTGATGCTGGAATCGCGTCCAGTGAGGCATTTCACAATTTCCGATGGCATAGCTTTTGTCTTTTTTCCTGAGTGTTAATTAAATTTTATTACAAATTTTAAATATTAAAATCATGAAAATTAAAAGTACTATCGTAGCATTTTGGCTGCTGATTGGCAATGCAATTGGTCAGCCGTCAGTGAGTTTGTTTCCCTATGCACAAGGGTTTACCGGCGGGATTACAAATATTGTGAGTGCAGGTGATTCAAGATTATTTGTTACTGAACAACTGGGATATATTTCAATTGTGGATTCCGCCGGAAATGTATTACCGAATTACTTCCTTGATATAAGCAGCAAGGTAACTCCAACTATTTTTACTCCCGGTGATGAACAAGGATTACTCGGACTTGCTTTCAGTCCGAATTATGAAAATGATGGATTCTTTTATGTCAACTACACCAACAAATCCGGAATTGGCAATACTATAATTTCACGTTTTCATGTCAGTTCGAATCCTTCAATTGCCGATGTTAACAGTGAGGAAGTGCTGTTAAATATTTTTCAGCCATATTCAAATCACAATGGAGGGGCTTTGGTTTTTGGTAATGATGGTTTCCTGTATTGTGCCCTCGGTGATGGTGGTGATGCAGGTGATCCTGGTAACCGCGCACAGAATACAGATTCTCTCCTGGGAAAAATTTTACGCATCGATGTATCAGGTCCGAGCGGTTATGCAATTCCTCCTTCCAATCCATTTGCATTGGGTGGCGGTGCCCCTGAAATCTGGGCATATGGTTTACGTAACCCCTGGAAAATTTCGTTCGACCGTGCAACTCACGATTTAATTATTGCTGATGTCGGACAATTTGAATGGGAAGAAATTAATGTGCAATTAGCCGGTGCATTAGGGGGTTCCAATTATGGATGGAGATGTCTTGAAGGAAATCACCCGTATGACACTGTGGGTTGTGGTCCGTTGAATTTATATGTACCACCTGTGTTTGAATATTCTCATTTAGCAACTAATGGTTGTGCAATTACCGGTGGATATGTGTACAGGGGAAATGACTATCCTGATCTGACAGGTTATTATTTTTTCAGTGATTATTGCACCGGTGATATTTATGTAATTGATACAACTTTAACAGGTGCTGTCGCAGGAAATTTTCCCGGGAATAATTTTACCGCTTTCGGTGAAAACAACACTGGAGAATTATTTATTGGTAGTCAGAGTAATGGAACTGTTTACAAAATTTTCAGCACTGTAACTGCTTTGGATGAATATTCAGAAGAAGCACTTGATATTAATATTTATCCAAATCCGGTTCAGGATGTGGTCAATTGTGATATTGGTACTTCTGCAGCAGCAAATGCCGAAATTGAAATTGCTGACCTTACTGGAAGAATTTGCTACAAAACGTTTAAAAAACTGGTTCCCGGCATTAATACCCTATCATTTGAAGTGGGAAATGTGGCAGCAGGATCGTATATCCTTTCTGTTAAAACAGCCTCCGGAAATTCATACCGGCAACTGGAAATATTGAAATAATTATACAAAATGAGGAGGGGTTTGCACGTCAGTAAATGTGCAAAATCCTCCTCTTTTTCATGAAATTGTATTTCTTAAATGTTTTGTTAACTTCTTTTATTTTTAGAATTTGCTTTTCGGTATTTGATAACATATTAAATAACAGCCTTTTACGTTCAACCTAGGCACCTTTCCCCCAGGGTTATGTGAGAAGATGATTTTGACATTAATTAAGAATTTTTTCATACTTTTAATTTGAAATTGTTGTTCTTTTGAATATCGAATGTCTTTGAGGTGATAGCCCCCAGCCTCAAACCGGGAAATGAGGTAACTCAGGATCTGTTAAACCAGGATCAATTACCTGCCGGAAAGAAGTTGTCACCACAGTTGACAGCAAAGTCAATCAATCAGGAATTATATTATTTAAATGGGGAATTACGCAGAAACAAAGGATGTATTAGAAGGAAGCAATTTTCATATATTGCTTGCAGACGATGATGAGGACGATCGTCAGTTTTTTACGGATGCAGTGAATTTTGTAGCACCATCTGTAAAACTTACCACTGTTCATGATGGGGAAGAGCTCATCAATAATCTGAAAAAAAATAATTCGGAGTTACCTGATTTTATTTTTCTGGATTTAAACATGCCTTACAAAAACGGACTGGAATGTTTAAAGGAAATAAAGTCAATGGAATTTTTAAAGGACATTCCGGTTTTGATATATTCCACCTCAACCAGTAAAGATCAGATTGAGACCACCTATCAGAATGGGGCGAACATGTATATACAAAAGCCTGCGAGTTTTGATGGAATTATCAGGGTATTAAAAACCATATTTTCAGTGGACCCATCCAAATGGTTTAAGCAACCGGCACGCGAAAAATTTATTTTAAAATAAAAAAGGAGGGGAGACTTTCAAACGAAAACCTCCCCTTATTCTCGGGTAAAAAGTTGCATCAGAATTTTACCGAGATACCGGCATAACCGGAATATGTTTTCAACGAAGCCCTGTCGAGAATGTAATAGTTATCGGTTGTGGTATTTTTACTTTCATCACTGATATCTACCAAACCATATACACCGCGGAATCCAACGTTGAGGTGAATAAGACGTTCTGCACCAAATCCGAAATCAAGTCCTGCACCGTATGCAATTCCTATATCGGCAGGTTTCACGTTAACAGTTGCCTGAACAGTATCAATTCCATCAGATCCTGAACCTTCAAGTTCGGATCCCAGGTTAATACCTATTTGTGGACCGGCTGTGATGTTAAAACTTACAGCTTTATCATAACCGGTATGAAGTGCAAATAATAAAGGGAAATTAAGGTAGGATAAATTTAATTGCCGCTTCACATCATTTTCAGTCAGCTCCTGGGCTAATGAAGAGTATAGCATTTCAACTCGCAACTCAGTATGTGAACTGAAAAAATATCCGATGTATCCGCCTCCACCATAACCAACCACATAGGAAGTATTCACCGTTCCATTTGAACCATCAACTTTGAGGTCAGTGAATGTACCCTGAACTACTGCACCTATATGGAAACCTTTCCATTCAGAATCTTCCTTTTTTGCGGGCTCCTGTTCTGTGGGAGTTGCCGGTGTTTGAGTTGATTGCTCTGTAGTGGTAGTAGTAGTTGTTGTCGTCTTGACTTTTTCATCTTCCTGCGCTACCGCTATTGTTGCAGCGAACAGGCTACAACCTGCGATTATTGATGAGAATAATGTTTTCATGATCTTAGTTTTTAGAATAGGACAATCATTTATGGTATTACTGTAAACAATGCAAAAACCGGAGCAAGAAGATTATTGGTATTCAGATAATACAGTAAACATGTGAAAACCAGATGGTACAGTTTGTAAAAACAATCGTGAGACTAATTCTAAAGTTTAAAACAGATGTGGATTTTCTAGAAATTATTTCCACACTTTAAGAAAATTAATTCTGTAACACAGAAATTAAAAACGTTTAGGGATACCGAAAAGTTCAATTGTATAACAAAGTATTTACAGCTTCTAATAGCACATGCTTATTAAAAGGTTTCACAAGGCATTTCTCAGCATATGTGTGAGTGCTGCTTAACACTTCTTCATCCATTCCGGTGATCACAATAACAGGAGTTTTTGCGCTTTCAGCATTCTCTTTCACAGCATCCACCAGGTCGAAACCTCCCCAGTACGGGAGCATAATATCAGTTATGACAAGATCATAATGATTTTCGGAAATTTGGGATTTTCCGGAGCGAAAAGTTTCAGCAGTATCTACTTCGAATCCTTCTGCTTTAAGGATTATTTTAAGAGTGTACAAAAGTTCTTTGTCATCTTCAATTACGAGAATCTTCATGATCGTTTTTGTTATGGATCTAATTTGAGCCTCACCATAAATTTTGTTCCTGCCAGGGGTTTGCTTATTACATCAATCAAACCACCATGTGTTTTTATAATATTATGTGTGGTGCTCAAACCGAGTCCGGTTCCTTTAGGTTTTCCGCTAAAGAAAGGATCAAAAATCCTGCCGATATCTTCTTCGGTTATGCCCTTACCGTTATCTTCAATTTCAACTACATAATAATCTTCTTCCTTCTTGGTAGCTATGATAAGTTTGCCTTCAGAATCATCCATAGCTTCAATTGCATTTATAAGAATATTTAAGAATGCAAGTTTTAATTTTGCGGAGTCTACCGCAATTTCAGGAAGGTTCTCACTGAAACGGGTAATTACTTTCACGTTGCGAAGTATTAGCCGGTCATTGATAAGGGTGAGCGTTTCATTGATGAGGTTCTCAATAGAAAATTTACTAAGCGTGAGTTGCGCAGGCTTGGATGAATTTAGAAGCTCCGTAATCAAACTGCTGATCCTTTCGGAATTTCTTTTGATTATATCAAAATATATATTGATCTCTTCCTGTGCAGTAATTTCAGCTTCCAGTTGTTCAAGTGAAAGATTGATATTTGTAAGGGGGTTCCTGATTTCATGAGCGATCATTCTTACTATTTTACCTGTAACGGCGAGTTTATCAGAAGTGATCAGGTCCTGTTCCGCCTTTCTTCTTTTGGTGATATCATGAATAACACCCAGCACCGTCGTATTTTCATTCTCCTCCTGGTGAAATCCAATTGAAAGCAGGCAAATTTTCCTGGCTCCTGATTTCGAAATGAACACTTGTTCAAAATCGTGAAATTCGGTTTTCGATTTCAGTTTTTGAATGATAGCCTGATGAGCTGCCGGATCTTCAATAAGTTCCTGTATGGTTTTGCCATTGATTTCACTGCAGGTAAAGCCAAGAATGCGTTGCACGGAATCATTGCAATCGATAATAGTTCCTTGCTGATCGGCAATGAATATCATATCGCGCGTGCGTTCAAAAATATTACGATATTTCGCTTCACTTTTTTCCAGTTGCATCCTGGCTTCATAGCGATCTACTGCATAACGCAGTGAGCGCTCTAGTTTCTCGACATCTAGTTCGCTTTTTACAAGGTAATCCGAGGCACCGGATTCCATCGCCATTTTATCAATAATGTGATCCCCTTTTCCGGTCAACATTATTATAGGTGCAGTATTACCGAGATCCTTTGCACTTCTCAGAAAATCGATTCCTGTATTGATACCTAGCAGGTAATCTACAAAATATACTTCGTGTCTATTTTGTTTAAGACTGGCTATTCCGGATTCAAAATCAGGTGTCCAGTCAACCTGGGCATTATACCCGGGCATTTCTTCAAAAAGTTCCTTTGTTAAAAAGAAATCATCCTCATCATCATCAATCAATAATATGCGAATCGTCCTGCGGTTGTTGGGCATAATGTGATTTTAAGTAAAAATCCAACTGTACTGAATTAATGAATTGTACATATTTAAAAATTTAAACTTTTTTATTTCTAATGTTAATTATCTTCAAAATCTGCAGGGTAATTCCCACCCCCTCACCGGATAATGAGGAGATTAATCCCCAACTTATGCTTTCGCTTCGATTGAAAACTATCTATAATTGAAAGGTTGCTAACGCCAAGGTAACAAACTTCCCGGTATTTACCAATAGCTCTTGTAGTTGTTTGCACTTGATATTCACAATGTAGCAGACTTGTTTGCTGAGCAAAATTCCTGCCGTTGAAAGTGCAATAGTATTTTCCTTGAAAACGTATTTGAATGGAACGATTTTGGCGACTTGTATTTAAGAAGTGTAGAAATAAGTTAAAAAATACTATTATGGGAAATCTGCTTTATTTGATTGCGATTATTCTTTTGATTGCCTGGGGCATTGGATTTTTCGCATATAGTGCCGGTGGCATTATCCATGTATTGCTTGTGATCGCTGTAATCGCTATACTGCTCAGACTTATCAAGGGCGAAAAGGTATTCTGAACTTCGTTCCAACATCATGGATCGCTAAAAAATTAAACTCGAGGTTAACAATTTAAAACTTAAGATTATGAATGAATCAACCACTGTAACTATCAGCGACGGAATTGCCGCCTGATAAGGATTAAGGAAATTCTAAATAAAGCCCCGGATCATTAACTTATGATCCGGGGCTTTTTAATGAATATATATATAAAACTTTTAAGGAGGCGCTGATTAATTGTAAATAATCGGTATGTCTTCAGCAACCAGGTTTGCATAATGCCCACCATACTTTTTAGCTAATGACTCCCAGGTGTAATTTCCGGTATTTAAGATGGAATTAATCTGATAATCGTTGGTGAACCACCATTGTACATCTTCAAGTTCGGTTTCAAGTTCACCATGTCCCCACTGAATACAGCCTTTAAATGCGCCTATGCGAATGTTGTATTCCGATAAGAAATGCAATATGGTATAAATGTCGAGATTGTCGTAACTCCAGAAAGCGGAATCCTGCCATCCATTTTTAATAGATGGATAAATGATCAGGTAAGATTCCAGATCTAAATTATCCGGGCCACCGTATTGTACCTCCACCGGCTCATTGGAACCATAAACTCTTTTAAGTATTTTATGAGTTGCCAGCTGCTTATTAAGCATAATGCCGGTTGTCCCATCTTCATTGTGCTGGGTAATGAGGATAAGTGACTTCGAGTTATCGTATTTAGAATTGACCGGTGAGGAAATTAACAAACTTCCCGGGCGGATATCTACGTATTTAATGCTTCTTTTTTTATGTGAGTGTACCATTATTTAGAACTCCTTTCTAGTTAGCATTCCTCTTTTTAAATCCACTATGCATCATTAATGCCAAATATTTTTAAATGCAATTTCAATGAATGGTTGCTATCAAACACTTCAAAAATCAAGTCATTTATAGAATGATATATCATGAAATATAATTCCCGTTTTGAGGAAACCAATTCTTAAAAAATTTATAGATTAAATGAAAAACATACCTGCCCGTTGTTGGCATGAAGTTTTCAATTATTCTTTTAAAAAGTATTATAAAATTTAATCCTGTTAATTACGTCCCTATGAAAAATATCATGAAATTAATAGCATTTGCTATTCTAAGTGTATCAGTAATTGCCTGCGGGCCTGATAAAAAAGCTGAAAAATCACTGCAGGAATATGAAAAATTTGTTGCTGAACATACGGATCATCTCGACGAATATTTGGATAAGGAATGGTCTGAAATTGAGCAAAATTATAATGATGTCCAGCATAAAGCTGAAATGCAATTTGAAAATTATGATCAGCACATGAGAGCACGTTATGAAAGCATACAGCTTGACTGGGCTAGCTTCCGAGAGAAATACATTGCTGAAATGAACAATCGGGATACTCAAAAAGGATCCCAGGCTGTGCTAAGTTCATTGTTGCCCGAAGGGATAAACAATGATATGAGTAATGTGGACAATAGCAACGTTCAAAGAGTATACGAACATTTTGTAACTTCTGTTGATGCAATGAAAGATAACCTGACAAGAGAACAGTGGGATCAGGTTGAATTTATGTGGGAAAGACTTGATAGTCGTAAAAATGAACTTGAAAAAAATATGACTAAACCTGTGAATATGGCTATCGCTGAACAGAAAGTCAAGTATGGTTCTATAAAGGTAGCCAATAGACCGGTTGCCAAAGGTGAGGAAAATGCTGCGGCGAAGGAAAAGTAAACTGGGGTTAATTTGACTTTCTGCCGTTAAGGCCAGGGTATTTAATACCTTGGCCTTTTATTATTTTTATATCTTTATAGCACTTAAGTTGCTAAGGGCAGTTGTTATGGAAAGTACCAGAATTCTAAAACGTATATTCCTGGTTTTTGGTATCGCATTCATTATTGTGATGGTGCTTATTCTGATGTATGGCAACAGTTTTCGAAAAATGAACGACAACACCAGGTTGCTGATCCATAACCTGGAAGTGTTGGATAATACAGAAGAACTTCTGGGACTTATCAAAGACATGGAGGCAGGAACCCGTGGCTATGCGCTGACGAATAACGAAAAATATCTTGCTCCTTTTAAGGTGACTAAAGCAATTGTACCGGAGAAAATCAGGGAGCTGAAGGTGCTACTTAAAGACAATCCAAAACAACAGAGTTACCTGGATACAATCGCAAATTTGATTGATCGAAAGATAGACAGCCAGAATTTTATCATCCATCTCAAAAAATCCGACAACTTCAAATTTGGATATCAGGATATTTTAGCGGAATCCTCTTCACTGATGGATTCAATTAAAATCATCGCAGCTAAAATGAAGTTTGAAGAAGAAAGATGGAGGATTTACCGGAGTATGGAAGGGTCGGATACCATTATGAATACCAAAATCCTGAGCACTATTTTCTCGGCAACCGCATTGATAATAATGTTGATTTCTTTGTTTTATATTTTGTTGGAGATCCGAAGCAAACGCAAAGTTCAGGATTTACTTGCAGCTGTGTTGCAAGCTTCGCAAAGTGCCATACTATCTTTTAAGGCTATTCGTCAGCCCGATGAAAGGATCAGTGATTTTCTTTGTCTGCAGTGCAACCGCATCGGAGCGGCAATGACAGCTAATCCTGAAGCAGATTTGGTTGGCAGAACAATGATTGATATTTTTCCTGACAGTCTCTCATCCGGATTACTTGAAGCGTATATCAAGGTAGTTAATGAAGGGAATGTATATAAAACGGAACGTTATTATCCCGATAATAATGGAGGAAAATGGTATCAGATTGTTGCAGTGAAACTTGAAGATGGAATTACAGTTACTTACGACGATATTTCTAAGGAAAAGGAATACGAAGTTGCATTGCAAAAGTATATCGTTGAATTGGAGCGTTCGAACAACGAACTCGAACAGTTCGCATTTGTAGCCTCTCATGATTTGCAGGAACCACTTCGTAAAATTCAGTCTTTCGGAGATCGCCTGAACACTAAAGCCCGTAGTTTGCTTACTGATGAGACAGGGCTCTATATGGATAAAATGCTTTCGGCAGCTACCAGGATGTCGGGACTGATTTCTGACCTTTTGAATTTTTCAAGACTGGTAAAAGTAAATGATGAATTTGTTCCTACTGATTTGAATAAAATTATGCAGGATGTTTTCAGCGATATGGAAATTGTCATTTCGCAAAAACAAGCAATTGTTACCTGCGATAATTTGCCTGTGGTGCAAGCTGTTTCATCACAAATGTATCAGCTCTTTTTCAACCTGGTGGGGAATGCGCTAAAATTCAGTCGTAATGGAGTGAGGCCTGAAATTAAAATCACGAGCGAATTAATTACAATTCCTTCAGCACTTAACGCTTCAATGGCAACACATAAAATGCAGAAAAAAGTCAGGATTACTTTTGCGGATAATGGAATCGGCTTCGATCCAAAATACACTGAAAAAATATTTGTTATTTTTCAGCGATTGCATGGTAAGCATGCTTATGAAGGAACCGGTATCGGACTTGCTATCTGTAAAAGAATTGTCAGCAATCACAACGGTGAAATTTCGGCTACTGCTGTTCCAGGAGGAGGCGCTGTTTTCAAAGTAGAAATTCCATTGAGTCAGCACACTTGAAATTGTCACACCTCGTACTTTCTTATTAAGCCATTCTTTTAAGCTGGTCTTTGTAATATTGTAAAACTACATAAGAAAGAATTACAGCCCCAACACAACCTTCACCAAGCAACAGCGCAAACACTCCGAATGGGTTCAGTTTGGTGCTGGGTACAACTGTCTGATTCAGGTAATCCATGAATGCCGGGTTTATTACCATCAGGTAAAAAAACATGAAGAGAGCTAAAATAGCATACGACCCAATAAAGGAAAGTATGGATACACGCATTGCTTCCAGGTAAGAACGTTGATGCATCGTATTCACATATGTTCGAACGGAGTATATAATCACCGGAATCAATAATACAAAATTGAGAAATCGTAATCCTGTAGCAGTTTCAAAACCAAGTAAACTCACAAGTAAAAAAAATGTAATCAACATCGCGCCTCCAAAGGCAGCAGCCGGAAGAGAAATGGAAATGTTGGGATTCCTGCGTGGTACGTCAGGATTAATAGCGGCTTTATTTTGATAATTTAACATAATTTCCTGATTTTTGGTTCTGAGTAATGGTGGCAAATTATGTACCCCAATCACACGGAAGACTTTAAGTCCTCAGAGTACCTTATATGACAACAAGGTGTGATGGAAACACAAATGATAAAATACTGTCCGTTCCAATTTTATTCAAATGCTCACAAAGGGGATTTAATGTGCGCAAAACAGGGAATAAATTCCTCAATTAATTATTACTGGGAGTACGAATTACGAATTCTTTGAAGAACCACATCGAATCTACAAATTACGAATGCAATGAGTTCAGCAAAACCACAATGGCTGCTGTAATTACTCCGTGGTCCTCTGTGGTTCTCCGTACCTCCGTGTTTCCCTTTCCGCTGCGACATCGTCCCGTCTTTACTTCACATCACATAAGAGGATCAATTTTCAATTGATTGAAAAACAATACTATAATCATAAAAAACACTTCAAAGGATGGATTTTGACCATTCACGGATCCCAAGAAAACGCATTAAGTTGCTAATATTTTCATTAACTTTAGTTTTGTAAAGCATTGTGTATATTGAGGAACCCGGTGGGAAGGCATAAATTTTGAGTATTGAACCCGATAGTACTTTCTCTATGTACAGAAATTTGACAAAAGCTTTAATCATTGACGATGAACTGGATATTTGCATGTTGCTTAAAGGTATTTTAAAGCCGATAGGGATTGATGCCGAATACTCCACTTCCTTGTTAGACGGCATCAGTAATTTATCCAAATCCAATTTTGGCATCTTATTTCTAGATATTAATTTACCGGATGGATCCGGAATAGAAAATATCTCAGAAATTAAACAAAGGAACCCCGATTTGAAAATTATTATGATCAGTGCCTATGACGGAGAATCAGAAAGAAACCAGGCAAAGGAAAATGGAGCGATTGATTTTATAGGAAAACCATTTACCAGCGGAATAATTAAAGAGAAGTTAACAAAACATTTTCAGGAAATCTAAAGTAAAAACTTGATTTAATGGCTAAGCGCATTTTAATAGCTGACGATGATGCCGACATCTGCAACTTGCTAAGCAGATTCCTCAACCGTCATGGTTTTGAAACAGAAACTACCTTTCGGGGAATGTCTGTAATTGACATACTCAAGAAATCAAAAATTGATTTGCTCATCTGTGATTTTCGATTTGGAGATGTGGATGGCATGCAGGTATTGTCGATGATTCATGAGGCAGGATTGGATTTACCTGTCATTATTATTACCGGGTACTCCGATATAAAAATGGCGGTGAATGTAATCAAGGCAGGTGCAATCGATTATGTGACCAAGCCTCTTATCCCCGACGAAATTCTTCACATCATTCAGAACTCCCTTGATAAGGATTCTGCAGAAAAATCATTATTGCCATTTCCGAAACGAAATGGTAAATCTTCTGCTATTGATGCTTCATCAATCATTGAAGGTAAGAGTGCACGGTCGAAAGAACTTCACAAGCAGATAGAACTGGTAGCCCCAACAGGTTATTCAGTAATTGTGTATGGCGAAAGTGGTTCCGGTAAGGAAGCTGTCGCGCAAAGCATTCATCATAAAAGTCCACGCCGGCACCAGCCTTTTGTTGCTATGGATTGTGGAGCAATTTCGAAAGAGCTTGCAGGAAGTGAATTGTTTGGACATGAAAAAGGTTCTTTTACAGGAGCACTTACATCCAAGGTAGGTCATTTTGAAATGGCAAACGGCGGAACACTTTTCCTTGATGAAATCGGAAACCTTCCATATGAAGTGCAGGTTTCATTATTGCGGGTTGTTCAGGAACGTCGCGTAAAGCGAATTGGAGGTAATAAAGAAATTGAACTGGATGTTCGCATCATCATTGCTTCCAATGAAAACCTGGTGGATGCTATCCGCAGAGGAAGATTCAGGGAAGATCTTTTTCACCGCTTCAATGAATTCACAATCTCAGTTCCTCCATTGCGCGACAGAGGTGATGACATTCAGAAATTCGCAGATTACTTTCTGGAATCCGCTAACCGGGAACTCAATAAAAAAATTGTACGCCTGTCAGATGAAGTGCAACATATATTTACAGTTTATTCTTGGCCTGGCAATATCAGGGAATTGAAAAATATAATTAAACGCGCTGCACTTTTAGCAACTACTGATGAGATTACCACTCAAGTCCTGCCACCTGAAATGGTGCAAAGCGTAAAATCAGATTTCCGGGGAAATTCCCAACCAGTAGCTGCGTATTCCAGCATAATTAATCACCACGCTCAAGTGGAAGAAGTAAAAGCGCCGTCCACAAATTTGAAGGAAGCCGCACTTGAAGCGGAATTTGAAACCATAATGAATGTGCTCCGGCAAGTACAGTTTAACAGGTCCAAGGCGGCTAAGCTTTTGAATATCGACCGCAAGACGCTGTATAACAAAATGCGTCACTACAACATGTTGGGTGGAAAGGAATAAAAAAAAGATGCACTTTGTGGTGCATCTTTTTTCACTCGGAGAAAAATATGTTGAAGTAATAGGACAGGGATAAAAGATTTTTAAAAATAATATCCGTCCCCCCACGTAAATAATCTTAAATTTCATGCCATAATTTTCAGCGAAGCTTTTATCCTTTGTAATAATAGTTGCATTTAATTTTTGTAACTGGTTCTTTATCTTTCAAATAATAACTGAAATCGTTTTTACAAAAGGAATAAAACAGACAGATTATTTATTGAATTTTTCACACCAATTATTTTATCGGCTGGGGTTTTTCATGCAATGCTGTGACAAATATTCCCCGCAATTTCCCAATCCTCATTCTCAAGACTTTAAAAGCAGTCCAATGCATTAATCCCATCAAATTTGGGATAAATTCGAATTTTCACTAAAAGTTTTCTACTTTCAATCCCCCTTAAAGCAATACGAACCAGACCAAACCTAACTCAAAATGAAAACTTTAACCCGAATCTGTGGCCTGCTGCTCATTACTGGACTTGTTGCCCAAACGGCAGTAGCCCAGAAACCAGCACCCAAACCGGCAGCACCACCTCAAAAAGTCACTTCCGTAGAAGGCATTACGGAGTACCGGCTCGAAAATGGACTGAGGGTGCTTCTGTTCCCCGATCCTTCAAAATCGACCATGACTGTGAACGTCACCTACCTGGTAGGGTCAAGACATGAGGGTTATGGCGAGAGTGGAATGGCTCACCTTCTGGAGCATTTGGTTTTTAAAGGAACACCCAACCATCCGAATATTCCCCAGGAGCTTACAGCTCACGGAGCGCGTCCAAACGGTTCTACATCCGACGACCGCACAAATTATTTTGAAACATTTTCAGCTACTGAAGAAAATCTTCGTTGGGCATTGAGCCTGGAAAGCGATCGCATGATCAATTCATTTATAGCCAAAAAAGATCTTGACAGCGAATTCTCTGTCGTCCGAAATGAATTTGAATCGGGTGAGAACGATCCTGCCGGAATTCTGATGGAGCGTGTAATTTCTTCTTCATTTCTATGGCATAACTACGGTAAATCAACAATTGGCTCTAAAGAAGATATTGAGAATGTGCCCATCGAATATCTGCAGGCTTTTTACCGTAAGTATTATCAGCCGGATAATGCAGTACTCACGATTGCCGGAAAAATTGATGAAGCGAAAACATTGCAACTGGTGAGTGAATATTTTGGTGTAATTCCAAAACCAACACGGGTGTTGCTTCCAACTTACACAGTTGAGCCTGTTCAGGATGGAGAACGCAGTGTAGTGCTTCGCCGTGTAGGTGATGTTCAGATTGCTGCTGCAAGTTATCACATACCTTCAGGATCGCATCCTGATTTTGCTGCAGTGAATGTGCTTACGGATATTCTTACCAACGAACCTTCCGGCAGGTTGTACAAAGCACTTGTGGAAACAAAAAAAGCAAGTAGTGTGTATGGTTATACCGCAGGATTAAAAGATCCGGGTTATTCTTATTTTGATGCGGAAATTCTGAAGGATAAATCACTGGACGATGCTGCTAAAACCATGTTCAGTCTTTTTGATAATTTGAAAAATACTCCTGTAACAGAAGAAGAAACAGATCGCGCTAAAAATAAATTCCTGAAATATTTTGAACAGACTTATAACAACAGTGAAAGGGTTGGACTTACCATGTCAGAATATATTGCGAAAGGTGATTGGAGACTTTGGTTCCAATATCGCGATCGTCTGGAGAAAGTTACTGCTGCTGATGTGAACAGGGTTATTGCGGAATATTTCAAACCATCAAACCGTACTACAGGATTGTTCTACCCGGATGCCGCGCCTGATCGTGCAAAAATTCCTGCATCACCTGATTTGGCAACATCATTGAAAGATTACAAAGGAAAAGCAGCCTTGACCCAGGCAGAAGAGTTTGATCCGTCACCTGCAAATATCGCCAGTCGTACAAAGTCAGGTATTATTGATGGAGGTGCTAAGTATGCTTTTGTAAAGAAAACCACCCGTGGTAATGCGGTAAGTATTCAAATGACACTGCGCATTGGAAATGAAAAAGCTCTGGAGGGGAAAAGTACACTCTCTGAATTCACTGCAGCAATGTTACAGCGTGGAACAAAAAGCTACACTTTCCAACAGATCAATGATGCACTTGATAAAATGAAGTCAAGTGTGAATGTATTTGGAGGCGGACAAAATATAACTGTAGTGATACAAACTACTTCGGAACAACTGGTACCCACATTGAAACTTGTAAATGAAATTTTGCATGCTCCTGTATTCCCTGCAGCGGAATTGGAAAAAATGCGTGACGAAGAACTTGCAGGTATCGATCAGCAGCGAAGTGAACCACGTGCCATTGCTTCGGTGATGTTCGACAGAAAAGTAAAACCGTATCCGGCAGCTGATTTCCGTTATACAATGGATTTTGATGAGCAGATAGCTGCAGTAAAAGCAGTGAAGATGGAAGACATGAAAAAGTTCTATACAGATTTTTACAATGCTTCAAATGCAACTGTTGCTATTGTGGGTGATTTTGATGAAGCCACTGCATTGAAAGAACTGACAGCAATCCTGGGTAAATGGTCTTCACCGGTCGCATATACACGGGCCGTTAGTAAGAATTTTGAAATTCCTGCCAGCAATAATAAAATAAACACACCTGATAAAGCAAACGCGATGATGGTGTCAGGCATGCAGATTCCGCTTCGTGACGATGATGCCGACTTCGCTGCGCTTACTATGGGAAATTATATGCTTGGCGGAGGATTTCTCAATTCGCGCCTGGCAGTTCGCATACGCCAGAAAGAAGGGTTAAGTTATGGTGTAGGCTCTTTCATGGCGGCGGATCCAATCGATAAAATTGGCTCATTCGGATCGTTTGCTATTTATAACCCCGACAATTCCGCAAAATTGGTGGCTGCTTATAAGGAAGAAATTACCAGAATGTTGAAAGAAGGATTCACTGAACAGGAACTTAAAGATGCAGTGAGTGGTTATCTCCAGGGACGTAACGTAAGCAGATCCCAGGATCGCGAGTTGGTAGGACGTTTATCTAATTACATGTATTTAAATCGTACAATTCTTTGGGAAGGTGACCTGGAAAAGAAAATAGCAGCACTTACAGTTGCACAGGTAAATGCTGCCATGCAGAAATGGATCAATCCGGATACAATCACTTACGTGGAAGCCGGTGATTTTGAGAGAAAGCCTGAGTAGGAAATAAGTTTACATTTTTACGGAGTGAAAAGCTCAGCTGTTAAAAAAGCAGTTGTCTTTTTCACTCCGTTTTTTTGAGAAATTCTCCAATGCAATAAATTTTAGTGGGCGATAGATTTGCAAAAAATTCACTAAATTTATGTTTATAAATTAGTGCAATACTTTTGATATGCTGAGTCAAAAACGACAGCAAAAATATTTCGACAATATCACCGCATCGGCACTGGTGCATCTGGATGAATTTTGTGTCGCCAGAAATGCGGAATCACTGCATCAGTTTCGTGTGGACATCAAAAAACTGAGCGCACTGGTTGCAGTTCTCAAAGACCATCCCAGCAATGGTAAACTGCCCGGTTTATTCAAACCGCTTAAAGTAATTTTTAAAAAAGCCGGTGATATCCGAAACATGGACGTGAATAGGAATTTGCTCATGCGATATCCTTTTGTCTACCATTCATTTCTTTTGTCGCAGCAAAAAATTCGTGATAAAAAGGCAGGTAAGTTTATTGCAGAGTCAAATAAGTTTGCCATAAAAATTAAAACCAGTCAGCAGGTTATTTCCAACCTCCTTTTTAATGTGGAAAATAAATTCATACAGAATAAATGTAAAAAATACATTCGGAAAATTGCTTCCACACTTTCACAAAATTCAAACGATATTGATAAGCTACACCAGGTTCGTAAGAAAATGAAAGTACTCCTTTACACATTGTCATTTCTCCCCCAATCACTTTCTAAAAAAATTCATATCAATAAAAAGTACCTGGTCAGGGTTGAAAAATCAATAGGGCAATGGCACGATCTGGTGCTTTCGCGGGAAGTGCTGAGTAACGCAGGATACCCACACACCGAGGTTTTTTACGAACTGGACTGGCAATCTGAAAAGCGGCATATCAAATTAGCCGGACAGATAAAAGGATTTTCCCGTAAAGTTAAAAAGTAATGGATTTCGTGAATTAACATTTGTATCGAGCAACATTTTTTTCATTATTATTGCTTCATGAAAAATCTGCTCCTGCTCATTGTTTTATTTCCAGCTGTTTTACTGGCACAAAAAACTTCTTTAAAAACCTCTACTATAGGTAACGGTGCATCCTTCCGGGGATTGAGTGTGGTTGATAATAAAGTGGTTTGGGTGGCCGGGAATCACGGAACTGTGTGTATCAGTACCGATGGAGGAATTAATTTTAATTGTCAGACTGTTGCCGGATACGACTCCGCGGAATTCCGTTCGGTGTATGCATTTGATGCAACTACAGCCATAGTTTGTAATACCGGCTCACCGGCAAAAATATTGAGAACTGAAGATGGCGGACTTCACTGGAACGAAGTGTACAGCAATGATTACAGAGCCGCGTTTATTGATGGAATTGATTTCTGGAATGCAAATGATGGCATTGTATTGGGTGACCCTCTGGATGGTATGATGATGATTCTGGTTACACATGATGGAGGCAAAACATGGTCGGAGATTCCGGAAGAAGCCCGCCCTCAATTGGTAGCGGGAGAAGCAAGCTTTGCTGCCAGTGGAACTACAATCCGCTGTAAAGGAGAATCAAAATTATGGATCGCCACCGGTGGGGTGGCTTCACGATTATTTAATTCCAATGATAAAGGTTTGGTTTGGGAATGGGTTCCTACTCCAATTATCCAGGGAAGCTCCACGCAGGGTGTATTTTCTTTTAATTTTTATGATGACAAGCATGGTGTAATAGTAGGAGGCGATTATCAAATAGATACCCTTACAGAAAACCACATTTTTTTAACAACCGATGGAGGTAATAACTGGCAACGTCCGTCAAAACCTACGCGGGGTTATCGGGAATGTGTGGAATACGTTTCTGATAAAATGTTAGTTGCTGTAGGTCCTACCGGAATCGATATTTCAATTAACAGCGGCCTCGCATGGGAACCCTTTTCCGATGAAAAGAAGTTCCATGTAGTAAGAAAAGCCAGGAATGGGAAATTGGTTGTAATTGCTGGCGGTGCCGGTAAAATCGGTGTATTAAGTTACTAGAATTTTATAAATTTGTTCCGCATACATTAATGATTTAGTCATTCACAACTTCTTTATTTAAAATAATTCCAGACACATTTCAACTTACCTGTTTTTATGAAAAAACAAAACCGCTTTCGCCTTTCAACACTTTTATTAATTAGTTTATTCAGTATAGTAAGTTTGGCTCAGGCACAAACACCAGGGGATTGGTCTGGTACTTATCGTGGTGTATTACCATGTTCCGATTGCCAGGGAATTCAAACAGAACTGACACTTAACAAAAACAAAACATACGATCTCATCACACGGTATATGGGCAAAGGCGATGCTGCCACAAAAGCTATATCAGGAAGTTTTTCAATCAACAAAGAAGGTACGGTAATTACCCTTGGCGGGATAAAAAAAGAATTGCAGCCTACGCAATACCAGTTGGGAGAAAACAAAGTTACCCAACTTGATATGACAGGAAATAAAATTGCCGGAGAACATGCCGATAAATACATTCTCCAAAGAGGGCGCCCTTCAATTGAAGAAAAATACTGGAAGCTGATCTCACTTTACGGTAGTTCTATATCTGCTGAAAAAGGCGACAGAAAAGAACATCACATAATGTTGAAAGCTGAAGGCAACCGGGTCACAGGTGCCAGCAGCTGCAATTCTTTCAGCGGTGATTATATTCTTGAGGGAGAAAATGGAATAAAGATCACTAAGCTTGTTGCCACTAAAACAGCATGCGAAGTAATGGATTCAGAAGCACTTTTATTGAAAGCGCTCGAATTTGCAGATGGATATTTTATAAGCGGAGACACCCTCCAAATTCAAAAAGCAAAAGCTACTCCAATTGCAAAATTTGTAGCAGTTTATAAAAAATAACAGAAAAAAGGCCTGAGAAAAGAAGGTCTTTACCATCATCGGTTTTTGGAATGCAATTTGACAGTTGTTACAGAAATTCTTAAATCATCATAGAAGCATCCTTTTCATTTTTTTCAGGGATGCTTTCTTTTTTCTTTATCTTTATTTGTGAAATGACTTTTCAAGTTACTGAAATTATTGAAAATCAGAATATTAGCCACCGATTCATCAATTAAATACCCATTCAGTGTATGGAAACCAACGAATTGCAGAAGCTGTTATTTCAACAAATAAAGGCCAAAGTGCCGGCAAACCTATCCTTTGCGGAAGAGATTGCTGAGGTACTTAATATCAGCACAGATAGTGCTTACCGGAGAATCAGGGGTGAAAAAACAGTCTCTTTTGAAGAATTGCAAAGGCTCTGCATAAAATTCCAATTGTCTCTTGACCAAATGCTTCATACCAACTCCAATGCGACCATGTTTTTTGGTAGCTGGGTAGATGCAGTTGATTTTGATTTTGAGAAATATCTGACTGACTGGGCTGAGAACCTGGGAAGGATAAACAGCGCTGGGAATAAGATGTTGTATTACGATGCCAAGGACATTCCTTTGTTCCATCATTATCAGTTCGATCATTTATCCACTTTTAAATTTTTCTTCTGGATGCGGACTATTTTATCCTACAAGGAATTTCTGAAAATGCAATTTGAAGATCTTGGTCCAACAGATCACCTTCATCAGATCGGAATGCGCATCATCGAAATTTACAATCAAATTCCATCAGCCGAAATATGGACATTCGAAACCATTAACAGCACACTGCGTCAAATCGAATACTATAAAGAATCCGGTATTTTCAGGAAGAAGGAAAATGTGCACAGACTTTACGAACAGGTAGAGGATCTTGTGGATCACGTGAAAGACCAGGCAAGCAATGGGGAGAAATATTTGATCGGACAAAAACCCGCAGGAGGTAAAAATAATTTCCGGTTGTTTTTTAATGAAGTATCAACCGGTCATAATACAGTTTTGGTTGAAACGGATGGAATACAAACGGTATTCCTAAATCATGGTGTGATGAATTACATGATCACACGTGATACCAAATTTTGTACTTATACAAGCCAGTCATTGGAGAATACAATGCGTAAATCATCTCTCATCAGTTCTGTCAGTGAAAAAGAACGCAACCGCTTTTTCATGGTGCTGCAACGCAAAATAACAGATCTTAAAAATGATCTTGCATTTATGTAGTTAGAGAATGCTTGTTATAAATTTTTCATTTCCGCGGCAATCATATTGCGCATGTCGTTGAAAAACCGAACACGGTCCTTCTCATTATTTACGCTGATACAATTTGATTTTCGCATAATATTCTGAAAAGTCTCGAAGGTATAACGACAAAGATTTTCATCAGTGCTGCGCATAAAATTAAGCACATTGTGATTCATAAAAATCTGCATGGATTCATTCAGCACAGTCAAAATAGTATTGTGCCCAAGCAATACGTCATTGTAGTACAATTCAAAATTGCTTGTATTCCCGGTAGGAGAAGATCCCGGAAGAAATTTTTCACCGGCAGCAACTTCTTCTTCGAGATGATCAATCATCTCACCCATCCTGTCAAAGAGATGTAACGCCTGTGCTTTCCCGCTGAGGTAACCACTATGCCACAAATAATTTACCTGGCGTAAACTGCTGTTCAGTGTTTCAGTACTCCAGATTTCAGTTGCCTGAAGTTTCACATATGTCCTTGAAACTTCTTCAGCAAGCCTGACAAGTTCCGGTTCATAATTTTCGGGAAGAAATTTTTTTGGTGAAGCATCTTCACGAAATAAGGTCTTTGACCAGAAAAATAATTTGAATGCGGCAAGTTCAGGAATAATAAAATGATGGAATGGAAGAATGTCTTTTGCTTCCATGTATAAACGAACTTCCGGGTGATTCGAGCCATTCATCACCACAAGAAGCATACTATGAAGATAATCTTTCAGACTGGTTTTCTTACCATCAATTAAAGAACCCCGGAACACAAAAGAATTTTTACCAAGTCCTAAAAAAGTATCGACAGAAAATCGGAAATGCTTGCTTAAAATACCTAATTCAGAAAACGTAAGTTCTTTCTCACCCCGTATTCTTCTGTATGCACTGTCGTTGCTGATTTGCAGTAACTCTGCAACTTCATCTACAAGCGATAGTTGTGATGATAATTGCCCTTTGACATGTTGAAAAAGTGATTTTTGAAGCTCCATAGCGATATACGGGATTTCACTTTATTTCTGCCAAAATTAGTAATTTTTGCAAAAGTCTTACATAAATTCAGTAATGTCTGCTAATAAATTTCATGCATTTCTGCTGATGTAGTAATTATCTTACAGTTGATAACGTTTTAACTCTTTTGAAGGCAGTGACCGCCACCATTTCAACCACTGGACTGCGAGGCCTTTTTTTATTTGCCAAAAGCCCATCTAATTTTACTTTATCAACGTATAAGTGTTAAGTCCAGTAAAGTATTAATATCAATAACCATGAAAAAGCTACTTTATACCTGTGTACCGGTCTGCTGTTTAATGTTGCTTTTGTGCTCAATAGTAGTCTCAGCACAGCAACACCATTTGCATTATAAATTAGTGAAAGGAAATGATACTGTAGGCGAGATGTCAGTCGTGGATATCAAATCCTATGAGCAACGAATAATACAAACATCCCTGAAAGCGGATGTGCCTGCAGTTATACTTCATTTCACTCTGACTGATGAGAAATCTGCTGTTTTCAATAGCCAGGTACTGCAGTCGGCAGTGGTTACAAGAAACCTTTTCACAGGTCGTCCCGACAGAAGCATTACCATTTTGAAGAATAATCAATATACCGATGGTAAAATTCCACTGCCTGCTTTTACTTATGGCCAGGTAATTAATTTCAGCATGACAATGCTGTACACCACTGAGCCGGTCGACAAACAATTTGTTTATTCTGAATTTCATCAGCAGTTAGTTGCAGTAGAGAAAATCGGGGAACATATCTACAGGATAAAGTTACCGGATGGACAAACCGGGGAATATTATTATGAAAATGGAATATGTGTTAAGATCGACACCAAAACCACCTGGGCAAATATCAGCACCGTCTTAGTGAACAGAAAAATCGCATTAAAATAAATTAAAATGGAAACCATACTCACATTGATTGGAGTGGCCATTTTACAATCGCCACTGATTATTAAAGGAAGCGAAAATCATTCTGTTGATACAAACAAGATATTTATTTATCGTCGCTGGATATCTGTGTTACTGATGATCCCTGTGATATTTATTTCACCTGTTAAAATCAACATGGAACTTTCAACTATTTCATGGATGGTATTATTATTCAACCTGAATGTGATTTTGAATATTTTGTACGCAGCTTCAAAGCGATCTGATTTTAATCCTGAACCATTTCTCCAGGTAAATCTTCATATGCAATCCTTTTCATCACATTTAATGAATGCACTTTCCTGGATGGTGTATCTGGTATTTTATGAATTACTTGTCAGGATTATCCTCGTGAATGAACTTGGAGCATTTGGATTGAGTGCAACGGCTTCAACAATTATCGCATTGGGATTTTATGTTGTACTTCATTTACCTCAAGGTTTGAAAATGACCCTGGCTTCAATTCCATTTGGAATACTTGCAGTTATCTGGATTTCATTGACAGGATCCTTGCTTCCTGTTATCATACTTCACCTGGCGTGTTCGCTTGGCAATGATTATATTATTGGAATGACCCCTAAAAACGTGAATCATGAAGGTATTTCTCACAGGTTATTCCGGGTTTCTGGGAAGTAATATCGCTACCCGGTTGCTTAACGATGGTATGCAGGTGAAAGCTTTGTGCCGGGGCACAAATCCTCAAAAACATCATGAAGCCATTGAATTTTCACAGGGAGATTTAAGTGATACTTCCAAGTTAGCCACAGTTTTGAAAAATTGCGATGCCGTGATTCATGCAGCTGCATTGACTAAAACCTGGGATCCCGACCATACACAGTTTATGCAGGTTAATTATACTGGAACTAAAAATTTATTGAAGGCGTGTGAAGAAACAGGTGTTGAAAGATTTGTATATGTTTCAACTGCAGGTGTGATAGGACCAACAACTCACATCCCGGCAACGGAATCCTTTCAGAAATCAGTAAATCAGGACGACGCATACGTGACGTCAAAAAAACTCGCTGAAAAAGAAGTTTTAAAGTCCGGAGAAAATGGAATGAACATAAATATTGTGTACCCTTCAAGAATGTATGGCCCTGGCCCTCTTAATCATGCCAATTCAATTACCAAAATGATTTCCGATTTCAATAAAGGAAAATGGTTTGTCAAGCCACCGTACGGTCATGTAATAGGAAGTTATAATCATGTGGAAGAGGTTGCCAATGGAGTCACAAATGCATTGAACAAGGGAATTCGAGGGGAGAAATATCTGTTGGCGGGACATAATTTATCGTACGACGACTTTTTTGAAACACTCAGATCAGTAACCGGGAAAAAACATTTATTGTTTTCCGCTCCTTATTCAGCACTCTATCTGTACGGATTGTTGCAGGAACAATATAGCAAACTTGACAGCACTTTCACCGCACCGTTAAATACAAATCAGGTAAAACGATTCAGGGAACATTATGCATTTGACAGCACTAAAGCTGCGAGAGAAATAGGATACAAAGTAGTACCATTTGAACAAGGATTGCTGCGCACAATGGAATGGCTTAGCAAAAACAATTTTTGATTATGATCAGTAAATCTTTTGCGTTGATTACCGGAGCAAGTACCGGACTTGGAAAACACCTGGCACATGAGTGTGCTCTGAAGGGATTTCCATTGATCCTGGTCGCGCTTCCCGGAACCGGTCTTGAAAGAGCAGCAAAAGATTTGAGGAAACATACAGGTGTTGAAGTGCATTTTGTAGAAGCGGATCTGACTGATGAATCGGGTCCGGTGAAAATATTTAATTTTTGTACTGTACATAGTTATCATGTGGGATTGCTGATCAACAATGCAGGTGTTGGACTGGAATCATCGTTCGAGTCAGTACCGCTTTCGTTTTGTACTTCACTCATGCAATTGAATACACTTGCTGTTGTAAAGATGACCGGGTTATTTTTGCCACATCTGAAAACAGCAAAGGATGCCCATATTCTGAACGTCAGCAGCCTGGCTTCATATACGCCAATGCCGTTCAAAGGAATTTATTCCGCTTCGAAAGCATTTATTAATTCATTCAGTTGTTCGTTGAGGACAGAATTAAAGGGCACAGGAATCTCAATTTCTGTGTTATGCCCTGGTGGAATTCCAACAAACGATGTCATGCGTCGACGTATCAACAATCATGGCTGGTTTGCAAGAGCCGGTATGATGGAACCTGATAAACTGGCGCATATTGCAATCACACAAATGTTCAAAGGAAAACAGGTAATCATTCCCGGAAGGATTAACAGAATCAGTAAATTTTTAATGAGCATTGTTCCTTCCGGATTGCAACAGGAAATTTTGTACAGGTCGTACTTTAAAAAGGTGGAAGTCAAACTCGAAAAGTTACCCGTAATGCTTTTGGAGCCGGTCAGAAACAATTAATGATCGAAGTTTGTTATGTTTGAAGAAAATCCGGAATGGGGTTTTAATATTTCGAACTGCAAATCGCCCTACTGACTTAAACTATGTGCACCGTAACCTTTTTACCCGAAGGCGATAACCACTTTATACTTACTTCTAACCGCGACGAACATACTTTGCGGAAGAAAGCATTACCTCCTCAAAAATATCTTATTGACGGGCAGACAATTTATTTTCCGAAAGATATGCAAGCCGGAGGAACATGGATTGCAACCGGGATAAATAATTTTACTTTATGTTTGATGAATGGTGCTTTTAAAAAACATGTTTGGGAACCTCCTTACATCAAAAGCCGTGGAATTATGTTGCTTGATTTTTTCAATTTTAATGATGTGGAAAAATTTGCAGAAGAATATAATTTTAAAGGCATAGAACCATTTACTATGCTTGTGCTTGATGCTTCTGCAAAATTGAGATTGCATGAACTAAGGTGGGATGGAGTTCAAACCAATTTGATCGAAAGGGATGCCACAGCTCCTCATATCTGGTCATCAGTTTCGCTGTATGAAAAAGAAGTAATTATTCATCGTGAAGAATGGTTTGATGAGTGGTTGAAAAATCAAACCGGTTTTACCATGGATTCCATTTTTAAATTCCATCAGTTTGGTGGTGCCGGCGATAAAGCAACTGATTTGCTCATGAACCGGAATGATATTCTGATGACAATCAGCATTACTTCAATCCAAAAATCAGATGATGGAATTGTCATGAAATACAGGGATGTGGTTGCTGATAAATTTTATAATCTAAGAATTCTTTAATCACGAACTATTCATGTATGACCAAGATTAATTGTCTTGTGATTGATTAACTTTGCATGGTAATACTTTTGAAAAATGAAAGCCGATATTTTGACCCGTGAAGATGTGCAACTCCTGGTAGATACTTTTTACGACCAGGTAAAAGAAAATCCGGTAATTGGTTATATTTTCACAGATGTTGCTAAAGTCGACTGGAAACACCATCTCCCCAAAATGTATAATTTCTGGTCGAGTATTATTTTAGGTGATCAGAGTTACGATGGCAATCCGATGCTGAAACACATCGCTCTCGGAAAGCAAACTCCATTGGGAGAAACTGAATTTGCAGAATGGATTTCGATTTTCAATAGTACTGTCGATGCACTTTTCACCGGACCCAATGCCGATGAAGCAAAATTGAGAGCCGCCAACATTGCGCGTCTCATGCTGTTCAAAGTGCAAACGAGATAGAAAAATTCTTTATCCAGGCACTTAAAAGTTTTTTTGGTATTCACTTCTCTTCTAGATATTAACAATCTACTCACTTTAGGGCCGGGGTCAGACCCGACCAGGTGCGCCGCGACTTGACGCAATTTACAATTTGAAATTATTCTTTTGAAATTCACTTCACTTCAGATATTCACAATCTACTCCCTTTAGGGCCGGGGCTAGACCCGACCAGTTACGCCGCGACTTAACGCAATTTACAATTTGAAATTATTTTTTTGAAATTCACTTCACTTCACTTCATTTCACTTCAGATATTCACAATCTACTCCCTTTAGGACCGGTGCCAGACCCGACCAGGTGCGCTGCGACTATCTACCCGTTCAATTTATATCATGAATATTGGGGATATAATTACAACCTTAAGCTGATTGTATTTCGCATTAAAATTCCGCAAATTTGATCAAACCTAACAGGGAAATGACTCCGGCAAAATTGGAGGTACCTGATATTTTACAAATATGTTGAATACTATTAAAGACTTTTCAATGATGAAAACTTCACGATTTGACGATTCGATATTGGCAGCTTGCAGGTATTTCATTTACCTGGCCTTGGTGCTCATGATCGTTCTCTTGTTTCTTTCAGGAGCTTTTTCAGGAAAAGGAATCCCCAACGATAACCAGGATCCTGATATGCAATACATAGGCACTTTTACCACTAAATAAAAGCCTGTGTACATTTGGTGTTAATGCGATTACCTGAAGAATTCAGGAATCCAGACTTGATGTAAGAAGTTGAAAAAGAATATTATGCAAGCAATAGATCAGGATCGTAATCCTTTGCCGATCCATTTTTTAATTTGTAGCCGTCTTTCTACTTTTGCAATTATATTGTAACTTGACAATCTTATATTTAATTCCACACTAGAACTCAACCCAAACAAAATTATCATGAAAAAGCAATTGTTTCTCTTCGCGCTCATCACAGGATTTATGATGACTTCATCGTTTGCGCAAAAATTGATTACACAGGTAAAGCCAATGGAAAGTAAAACCTGGGGATATGCAAATATTAAAGGAGAATTAATTATCCCTGCCCAGTATGAAAAGTGTTATCGTTTTTCGGAAGATGGATACGCTACAATTTTTGACACAAAAGCAAAGCAATATTTTTTCATCAATCCTAAAGGTGAAAGACTGACCACTGAAATCGCATCGTTCAAATTGCACGATGGATTTGGTTTTGATGTGGAAGGATTTAAAAATGGTCTTGTCGGAATTAAAGTGGGTGAAAAGTGGGGATTCCTGAATAGCTCAGGAAAGGTGGCCATTGTTGCAAAGTATGATGATGTGTCAGAATTCAGTGGCGGTTATGCCATTGCGAAAATGGGATCTACTTTCATTATTCTCGATACAAAAGGAACTGAAACCATGATTCAGGTTGCTGGAATTACTGATGTGAAAGACTTCAGCGAAAACCTGGCTATATTCAAAGCAGCCGATAAAAAATTCGGTTTCCTGGGCCCTGATGGGAAAGTAGTTGTTAATCCTCAGTTTGAAAGTGTTGGAAATTTCAGAAACGGTTTGGCATGGGCGAAAACTGCAAATGGAGGATTGGGTTATATCAATCCAAAAGGAGAGTGGGCAATCCAGCCACAGTTTGAAGCAGGAAAAAATTTCGATCCTGTTTCCGGACTTGCACGAATTAAAACTACTACCGGTAACTGGGCATACGTTAATAAAACAGGTGAACTTACTTACGTAAATGATACAGAGGCATGGGGTGATTTTTCAGAAGGATTATGTGATGGAAAAAAAGGAGATAAAAAAGGTTTCTACGACAGCAAAGGAAAATGGGTGATCGAACCTAAATTTGAAGGCGTACGAGATTTTAAAAACGGATATGCCGCTGCTAAAATGGGTGGCAAATGGGGAATCATCGATAAAACCGGAAAATGGGTCATCGAACCGATATTTGATGGTATAAAAGATATGGAACTGGTGAAGTAAAGCCGGAATAGTTCCCACTCCTGAAAGGGCTGCAGTCATTGCAGCCCTTTTTTTTTGGACTTGTCATCTCGTAACAAACAAGATGTCACCTTTTCCTTTAATTTATCGTCTTGTTACCGGGTCAGACATGTATAATTTCCCCCTTTTTTGTTGCAAAAAGGCCTGATTTAATTTGTTACGGTTTGATTTAACCGGAATTTACTCCTACTTTAGTATAAATTAAATTCTTTTAAAGAAAAACCGAATGAAAACACAACACTGGATCTTTGCACTACTTCTGATAGGCAGTATGCTTTCTGTAAAGAATGTACAGGCATCACATGGAACTGGAGGCGAACTTACCTGGACTTGCCTTGGATCGGGTCAATATGTATTTCAATGTAAATTTTACAGGGATTGTAATGGAATCCCCGGACCAGCCTCAATTACTATCAATACATCAGTACCGGGTGTTCCTAATATATTTGCTTCTTTGGCATCCCAAACTGACATAAGCACTGATGGGTACTATTCAGATGGAGATTCCCTTTGCCCAAATTGTCCACAAGGAGGGTCACCTGCAATTGCCGGACTGATTGAGGAATTCGTTTATGAATCCGCGCCAATAACATTGCCGGGTGTCCCACCACCGGGAGGATGGACATTTAGTTGGGGTGAATGTTGCCGAAGTGCTGCATTGACCAATATTACCGGAGGAGGTGGAATTGGATTTTTGCTCCAGGCAAAAATGTTTTCTTTCAACGGGCAAAATGCTGATCCTTGTTTTGATTCATCTCCTTATTTTGCAGAACGACCAAATATTATTTTGTGTTCAGGACTTCCTTTTGTTTACAATCAAATATCAGCTGATGCTGAATACGATTCGTTAGTTTATGAATTTGATTCACCACTTGATGATTTAGGGAATCCCATTCCCTTAGCGGCACCATACACAATTTCAAATCCACTACCTGGTTCCTGCACCCTGAATCCGAATACCGGTGAGTTGTCTTTTACTCCAACGATTGGCGGATATTTTACCTTAGTTGCAAAAGTGAACTCCTATAAATGCGGAATCAAAACTGCAGAAATCCGGCGGGAAATCAATGTGTCTATATTAACAAATTGTGCACCCATATTTGGTGGGGGAATAAATCTTCCTCCAGAGGTTACACCTCCCTTTATTGATCCTGATTCAGGACTTCAAACTTCGTATGCGGATACCGTTATTGCCGGGGATACTGTCAATTTTAACCTGATTGCCTCAGACTTCCAGTTTTTTAACAATAATCAGGGACAAATTATCACGCTCAATGCATTCGGACTTCAATACGGTTCAAATTTTACCGATCCGGTTGCAGGATGTTTAATACCACCTTGTGCAACTTTGAGTCAACAACCTCCGATTTCGTCTGCACTTGGAGCGAGTACAACTTTCAACTGGGTTACTTCACCTGCACATCTTGGCTATAGTTTATCATGTGTCCAGTTTTTAAACACTTACTACTTTCTGAGTAAAGTCACTGATAATTATTGTCCGGCCAATGGCAGCAATTCCAGAGTGT